>JAEEGH010021521.1_pt1 | contig 13313 bp, 13 predicted proteins | sample 9134181 | NCBI WGS metagenome assembly JAEEGH01 (sample SAMN16246544, study PRJNA631951) | gut metagenome | biome: gut microbiome; feature: rumen; material: DP-attached | host: Bos | place: Iran: Karaj | collected 2018-10
ACATCGAGACTGAACCTGTCGAAGTAGTAATTCTGTCGAACAGCTGATTAGTCGATTCGAGGTCCGATGAATTATAGGATGTATAGAACTCGAAGAAGTTGGAATTCTTAAAGTTGGGATCCTTGATGATATAGTTACCGTCCGAATCTATCAAGGCAAGCTCGGCGTTCACAAGTTCAGACTGCGGGAAGATCCATTTCTGCTCGATTTCCGAGATGGGGATTATTCTCATCAGCACAGCATCCCTGGGAACTCCGTTCTCATCATACAGCGTGACAGCATTACAAAAAGAAAGAGACTGCTCGCCGTTCATGGGATTAGTATAGGCTCGCGAGATCCTTATCGAAGTTCCTATCCCGTCTGTAAGATTCAGGCTGTCCATTATCCTTACGCGTTCATATGAGACCTCATAGTCATCGACCGTCCCCTGCCTGGGGCGTGTCGAAAGGCCCGTCATCGTATCAAGAAAGACAAGATGTGCCGAAGTATTCGCGAGAACATGAGAGGAACGAATATATTCAGCCGCTTCCTCAATAGTCATAGCCTGATTATTGATATAGCGCGCCCATACGTCACAGATTCTCTGCTCCCCTTCCAGGTAATTCTGTGTTACCTGTTCCATGGTGACAGTAGTGCTCTCGAAGTGTTCGACCTGCCTCATATAAGCTTCCCTGTTTGTAAATCCTGTGTAAAGGACAACAAAAACCAATATCGAAGCTATGAGTATCGCATTGATAATGATAATCAAGACTTTCTTCATGTGCTTGCGGCCTTCTCCTTATACAAAGCATCATCGTAAAGATAATGATGCTGACTATATTCGTCTCAACATAAAACCATGTATAATCCATGCCCATGAGAAGATTATAAGTCATCTTAAGTTTATTTTTATTATTTAAAAATGAATTATATTTGAACACATGCTCTTGAAGAAGATATCAGACCCAAACTCTAAAACCACAATATACCAGCAACAAAAAAGCCCGGAGATGCGGTTCCGAGCTTTTCGAAAAGAGTTATGAATAATGTTCCTTAGCCTTCTATGTTAATAGTGTTGTTTTCCGGCAAGGGCTGCAACTCCCTCTTCGGAACAGTAAGCTTTAGTACGCCGTCCTCGAATTTTGCCTTAACATCTTCTTTCTTTACGGCATCGCCGACATAGAAGCTTCTTTGCATAGCACCAGAGTAACGTTCCTGACGGATTACTTTGCCATGGCGCTTCTTCTCTTCATCATGTCCTTTTGCTGCACTTATCGTAAGATAGCCGTCTTCGAGCTTGATGTTAATCTGATCCTTCTTAAATCCCGGAAGATCCATATCCATCTCATAATTCTCTTCCGTCTCATGGACATCAGTACTCATCATGCGCTGTGCATTCTTCCCATATAGTCTCTTGTCCAGATTGGCAAGCTCATGCTGTGTAGGAAAACCCCAAAACTCATCAAACAAATTCTCTCCAAACAAATCGGACATCAACATAATTATCATCTCCTTTGATTGTTGTTATCCGAGCATCGAAGCGGAGGTCTGATCTTTTGATCTTCGTTCCTTTGTTCTGACACCATTATAGCCCTCTTATTAGCACTCGCAAGTGGAGAGTGCTAATCAAATTGAACCATCTTTTGCCGGCGGATTTGTGCAGTTTTGAAGCCGCCGCCTAAGGCCTACGGGACTATAATATGTGGGGTTGCGCACTTATTACAGCTGCCTGATTATTCAAACATCTCCACAAAGTAATTAACTGTATCGTCAGTAAGACCGTAAGAATAATCATCATCGCCCTGAGGCTGAACGACGACGCTGTAGCTGAAGCCGTTAGCCTGCCATGTAACTACGCGGGCTGCATCAGGTGCATATGATCTGCAGGTGGCAATACCGCGAGAGTATGTCGTATCGTAAGTGTTGTAGTCACCGGAGATATCTTCACCCAGGGAATCCAGACCTTTACGGATAGTAATGAGACCGGCTCCGATGTAACCTTGAAGCTCGATCATTCCGTCTGTATAACGAATAGCATACCAGGAGATCATACCTTGATCAGTATCCTCACTTCCGTCGGAAGGATAGGAGATATCTGAGATTCCTGATCCTTCAATCGCCTCGAGGATATCATTCGTCTCATGCCAGGGATTTGCTATCTGGTCATCATCATTCTGTGAAGCTTCTGCCTCCACTGCCGCTGTCTGTTCAGTCTCAGTAGTTTCCGCAGGCTCGCTGCTGCAGGAAGCAAATGATAATACCATTGCCGTGGTAAGTGCTAATGCGATTAATCTTTTCATAAATGTATCCTTTCTTACTTGTTATTAATATCAATCTGTTGACCGCATGCCGGACAGATGATTCTGGCATGTAATTCTATCTGCTTCAGTGACACGGGTTTGGTATACTTAATACTTGTATAGACAACTAAACCACGAATATAATCGACTAACAGGCTGGCAGATATGCTAACCTTATTTGTCAAACATCTAATAGCTCATTGCTTATATTCGAAAAATGTTACGACAAACTGGAAATGGCATTGTATAAACATCACGTCTGGCTTCAGCAACCTCAAGGCCATCAATGTGGCTGCTGAGAAGACAGAATGCATTTCTGCATCCGCGATTGTAATCAATTATCCCTCTTCCAAAAGTCTTCGCCGTAATCAACACCGTAGCACACAAAACCATGTGTTTCCAGATGTTGTTGGACCCCAAAATTAGCATTGAAATGGGTTAAGTATATAACATATCCACATTTAGGACATTCCCACTTTTCATTATATGCACGTCCACCAACAACATCTTCTAATTCGTTTACGTCAACAATTTCTATTTTTTTAACTTTATTCTCTTTCATAAAGCATTACCTCCTTTTAATATGTTCTACTCATTTATCTTAATCGTCTCAGGTAAGACAATCTATCACACCCAATCAATTATTTATTAATAAAATGTGTATAAGCCTTATATAACTTTACGTTTCTTCATTGCTCTTCTATGCGTTCTTTCATGTTTTCGATTATATGTTGTTATACATATCCTTCAATTTGTCGTGAGAATCGGTGTCAACCGCCTTGACCTTTATCTCATAACACTTCTCTTATACCTCACTTTAAATCTGATTAACGTTTTAAAAATCCACATAAAAAAGGCACCGTTGCCGGTGCCCCAAGGTTGATAAACCCTGTCTATCTACTCTGGTTACTCCACTTCTTTTCCTAAGAAATACTTATCCATGATATCCTGCTCCTGCCACCATTCAAGTACTCCGAAGCATCCGCAGCGTCCGAATGCATCATGGACCATGTCCAAAGCCATCTGGCTTCCCATCGGAAGATTCCTGCTCATGTACATCTCTCTTAACCTCTTACACTCTGCGATGAATGCCTGTGTATGCGGATTGGACTCATCTACATCATATTTTCCTCCTGCTACATTCTTCATCATATCTAGTGTTGTTTCATACATAGTTGTGTTTTTCATCTTTCTTTCCTCCAGTTTCTTTTTTGAATCGATTCATGCTTTTATTCTCCTCTCTTCAAAAACAAGAAACAAGGAACAATGTTTCCCCGAACTGTCGCCAAACAGACACATTAAGTCTTCTCTGTCGCCAAACAGACACATTAAGGTCGATATAGAAGATCTCAAAACCCTGAGAGGCTGAAGCGGGCACTTTCCAACGTGCGATGACCATTTAGGCGGTACATGCCATTTCATATGTTTCTATATCCTATTGCAAAGTGATATAAACGAGCATAAGAAGACCCCGAGAAACGACCTCGGGGCTCAAATACAAAAACAAGGATATGTAAAATGTGCGATTTTATTATGGTTTTGGGACTTGTCGTCAGATTGTCGTCAAAACGCTCCTGTCCCAAATCAACAAACCCAATAAAATCAATGGTTTCCAGACTTAATTCTTGTCGATGGACTTGAGGGTCGGGATGCCGCCCATCTACTGTTTAGTAAGCTTTAGTTTCCTTTAGTATATTGCTGTACGCATTTAGTCATTTGGCACAGTAATTGGTACAGTCAGCGTTGTTGTTAATTTTCTTAAATACTATTAACCCAACTGGTATGATGAAGAAGCCTGAATATACCACTAATAATCTTTAATCGACACAGAACCGAAGGAGTCAATCCTTCGGTTTTCTTACATATAAGAAAACAGTTTGTTGTACAATGCTCCTGAGTCAAAAGGGTATACAACTATGGAACATGCAGTAACACAAATTATTCTTTCTGTGGGAATAGGGGCGATTATACTGGTCCTTCTCACAGTGTTTACCATTCTTTTCTTTGTTAAAAAGCACAAACATCAGAGTGTTAAAGGGATGATCATATCCATTGCAGCCTGCTTAGTGATCGGCGGGATGCACTTGCTGTTTTGTGCTTCGCATCCGACAGACTTCAGATATAACGATTGGTTCATTATCGGTCACAACATATTGGATGTGGAAAAGAAATACGGACACGTGGCTATGAGAAGATCCGGATGGGCTTGTTTTGACGAGGATGGTCATGGTTATTGGATGGAGCTCGACGAACACGGAACTGTAGTATCAGTAAGTTACGGCAACGGCCCTTGGGGCTGAAGTGTAAAACAAGAAGGAGAGATTCTTCGGTTTCCTAATATGTATAGCCCATTATCCCTGCTTATTAACTATCTCAAGTGCTTTTGCAAGGAACTCAGCCCAAGTAAGCTCATTATCAGAATACTGCCGACACAACTCATAACCTTCATCACTAAGATGAAGTCCTTCCATCTCCACCGATGCTATTGCATTAGCTAAAGCGAGTTCGTTCGACATAATTGACCTCCGATAGAATGAATATAACATCAATGTTCATACTAGTGTTGTAAGTCTGGAAAAGCACAACCATTTCCTTCGGTCTGAGCGTTTGGCACACAAATTGGCGTAAAAATAGGGTTCCCCGTCTGGGAACCCTTGATTTTATTGACTTTTTCAGCCGATGCTCTTGAGTGTCGGGACTAGATTTGGATTTCGCATATATACGACCATATGATTCTACATCTTCATCGACACTCAAAAGCAGGCGTTTTTCATCTGTTTTTCTTACCGCATTCTACTACCAGAAATTACCAATCATTGGTAAGTCGTTGGTAAGATATTGGTAAGCCTTATTCTGTACGGATCCTTCCGGATCAAGACGCAAGTTAAGGAACTTTTCCATCTCCCGAGTAACGAAATCATTCGATGCATCAGTATAGATATCCAATGTCGTCGAGATTTCATTATGACCCAAGATCATCTGCAGTGCTTTAGGATGCATTCCGGCTTCTACCATTCTTGTTGCGAATGTATGCCTCAACCAGTGATTAGAGAACGGCGGCAGTATTACCGCATTATCCAAACCTTGGTCTGCTGCCTTAAGATTGCAGTTCCTTACGATTCGATCTATGGCTCTGTTCAAGGTACCCTGATTAAGCACACATCCGAATCTGTTAAGAAAGACGAAGTCCGTAAAACCATCTATCGTACTTGCACATTTTACACCTTCGAGTTCCTGATAGTCACGCTCTTCCTCCAGAGCTGCACGCACATTCGGAAACATTGGAATAACTCGGCAACCGGCTTTCGTCTTTGGCTGGTTAATCGCATAAGCGCATCCGCCTTTGAGCTTACCTTTATTGAAGTACACCAATGTATGATTGACGCTGATAAGATTCTTATCATAGTCTATATCACACCAACGAAGCCCGGTTATCTCACCTACTCGCATCCCCGTCCACAGCATTACCGTAAAGATAGAATGCCATCTCTTATGTCGCGGATCATTAGCAAGTGAATACTCGAACAATTCCTGCTCGGGCACCAACAATGCCCTGATAGCGCGATCATCAGCTTCATGTGTTCGCTTGAGTTCTTTCAAAGCTTCGTCAGACGGATTATAACGGATATATTCATCTTCTACCGCCAGATCCAAAACCTGATGCACGACTGTATGGATACTATCTATAGAGGCGTATGTCAGTTTTCTCTGTTCTCTTAAGTAGTTGTAGTAAGACCTTACATCCGACTTCTTTATGTCCGTAAGCCTTATCTTTCCGAAGTCAGGCTGAACAAAGGTGTCATACATGTACTTATAATTATTAAATGTATTCTCGCGTAGACCACGCTTAACACATATCCACTTATCGTACATGTCATTCAAGGTAAGACCGGTGTCTGTTTGTAGACCATCAAGAGAATCTTTTAGGATTTTCTCTTCTTCGACTCGAAGTTCTTCTAAAGTCTTGGCATATACACTGTGTTCTCTGTGTCTCTTATCAAGCCATCGAAAACGGTATGTGCCATTCGGTCTTTGGTATTCGCCTTCTCTTAAGACGCGTCCTTTGTTATCTTTTCTTCTCTGTGTAGCCATTTTTAGCTCCTTTCCGTGCTACATCAGAGACGTCTTGGGATAATTATAATCCCAAGATGTCCCTGATGGAATTCAAATCACACGGAATACTGTTTCATGATATAGGACTCAAATGCTTCTCTTTTGATTTTCCTGTGACCGCCTATCCATAAGACGAACGGACAATCATCTGCATTCGTGAGCTCATATATCTTGTTCCTGCCCACACCGAATAGATCAGCAGTCTCACCTATGGTGAGAAGCTTCTTCTCGTTAAGCAGAGCAAGTTTATTCTGATACTGCTCTGTCTGCATACGTTCTGCCAAAAGCCTTATGAAGTAAGACAAACAGATATCCGTATGCGATGTTGTTGACGGTTGCGCATGTTCCCAAACTATGTTGATATCATTCATATAACACGCTCCTTATAGTTTAGTTCTGATACATCTCTCGTATCTTTTTGTGACGACTGTGACGATGTGACGATATTATTGCCCCCAGAATTAAGGTCGTCACAATCATCCGTGACGATCTCATAAGGCATATCGTCTGGGGAAGAAAAGTCGTCACGTCTACACACATCGTCACACGCATCTTTCTTTGTTGCCGGATTTGCTTCTGTAAAAAGCGTCAGCATGGAGCCTTCACGTGTGCGTGTCCTACCAAAGAGGATTCCCATCTTCTTCAGTTGTCCCCTGCGACTGTAAAGCTTCCCGCTTATCGACTGTGCCTTTTTAGATAGTTGAAGCAACTCGCATAATTCAGATGCCATTCCAATAAACATACCTTGTTCCTTCACATACTCGATTACTTTCTTAAGATCCGGATCTGTCTTAAATGCATCTTCCCAAGGAGCTCCCTCATCAACTAACTCCCAATGGCACGTTGCACTGTTGAACTTTATTGTAAGCACCCGATCTTCCATATCACGACATCTGGAATGAAGTTTCACTATATCATCGGCGTCATCTTCCTTGCGGAAGATAAACGCACCGTCTGCAGAACCGAACAGTCCGTTAGTCCCTGAAATATCATCGAACGGATCCGATGATTTCATCTTCCTGACATGGTGTATCACGAGAATTGTGATATTATTTTTAAGTGAGAACTCGTGCAGAGATCTTATAACGCCGTAATCGGCAAGATACGCATTATTATGGTAAGCAGTCAGCTCGCCTCTGACTGCTGCCAGCGTATCGATAATGATCAATCCGATTCCGGGATATACCGTTAACTGTTCCTCTAGTTGCTGAATAAGATTTGTATCAATCGTTGTCGCTTCAGTACAGTAGTGTACTGACTTTCTGTACTCATCCGCGATGCTTAACATACGATCTTGTAATCTTCTCTCACCATCCTCAAGGCACAGATACAGGACTTCTGTCTGCCTTACATCGTAACCCCAGAACTTCTCTCCGGAGCCTAAGTGGATTCCAATATCAAGTGCCAGCCAAGACTTGCCGATCTTGGAACTGCCGCAAAACAGGAACACTCCAACTCCGGGAAGAAAATGATCAATCAAAGGATCAATCTGCTCGAAATCTTTTTCTGCTAACTCGTCAAACGACTTAACATCCAAAGGTTTATAATCCAACTTCTGTTTACCTCCTAAACGCATATTTCCATTTGTTTTTTAACGAGCTTGTCTGCTCCTTAGACTTTGTCCTTCATCTCGAATTCCCCCTTTCCGCTAAAAAGGCACCACCAAACTTGAACGGAAGCACGGTAACAAAGACCCTATGGGCAAAGGTCAATCATGAACCGCAACTTCCATGAATCAAATTCGGTGATGCCTCTCAGTACTCGTAGCTATCAAAAAATCGGTTTAATCAGTTTTTCGCATCAGCAAACTTGCATGGATCTATGCGTTTGCAGTATCAAATTGTCAATGTCCATCGCAAACTTTGGTTTACATAAGCAATCATATCATCCCATATGTTCACCGTCAAGAACACTTGTTCGTTTATATTGTTTATTCGCATTTGAGTACCATTATTAGTTCCATCGGACATAGTAATACTGAGTCAAAAGTATGGAAATTTATGTTTCAGCTGGCTGCTACAACAGTGCTTCATTAAGTCATAAATATGTACGGACTTTTGATGTCCCATGGTTTGGCAAGCAACGCCTGTGTACGGACAAAGGCATAAGAGCTTGCCCGGGGACACCCCTGGTACCCTGTTTCTTTTTCAGCCGGTAATTCGATTTATTGCGTCCGCAAGACTCTCCTGGAAGGGCGCCTTAAGTTTTGATGCGCAGTGTCAAAACTAATAAGGCGTTACTTCTGGAAGAAGTAACAAGACTCTATTGAATCCATTTGATGGTTAGACAATCCGATCAACCGCCTAAAGATGAGAAAGATGAAGCTGGGTTTCAGGGACATTCCCTGACAAGAAAAGGTCTTTGTATGGACAAAGGCGTTGCTTGCTAGACCATTCCAATCGTTATATGCGCTTATCAATACGAAGATAAGACTGAACATTATTAGGACACTTACAAGCACCTCTTTATTATAAATCTTTTATTATTACGGATTCTTAAACAATTACTTGCTAAAAAGCGATTATACACAGCTTCACATTTTTATGAGCAAGATTCTCATTGTCTGACGAAAACTCCATTTTCGCATTTCAATGAATCTTGGAATCTTGCTTTAGAGCAAGATTCTCATCGGCTGCCAGTTTTCAAAAACTTGTCATCCTCCATGTTGGGGATTTCGCACCCCAAACCCGCATAAGCTCATCTTCGATTCACAACTATCGCTGCATAGCAGCGAAGAGAAATTATCTCTAATTGCAAGCTTCTTTCAAAATCTAATGAGGGTCAGGGGCGCATAATCCCCTGCAAGATACATTGAGACAATATCTCAGAATGAGTTATTGAACCTCAATGAGAATCTTGCTTTTATAACATAAAGAAAAGAGTCTGGCAGTTGCCAAACTCTTGGATCATTTAATTCAGGATTAGATCAACTGATAACAGCTAATGACTCAAGAAGATCTTTTATGTCTGTAACACCCTCCGGAACAGCCTTTCCGAATCTGTTAAGCCACAAAGTTCCGATCCCCAGAGCAGAAGCGCCTTTAACATCACTGTTTATTGAATCACCGATATGAATAACTTCGTCAGGCATAAGCCCGGTTTTGCTAAGTGCCAGTTCAAACAGTTCCCTTCGAGGTTTATATGATCTTGCATCCTCGGATGTAAAAACGCCGGCCGGATTAAGACCATGGTATTCAATTGCACACATAATGTCAGATGTATCAATGTTGGAAACAATGTAGACCGGGATAGGACATTTACTGAAAAACTCTTTGGATTCTTCAAATATCGGCGGCCTCATCCAATGTTCAAACATCATGTCACTTAACTTTGAAGCATCTGCCGAAGAATGGAATTTTACGATTGTATGTTCCAATGATTTCCTCTCAAGATCCCTTTGAGTCTCAAAAGCAATGCCAAATGAATCAAGGAACATCGTCTGGAAATCAGTCCACCAGAAAGAATCGATCTCAGATGTGTCAGACCCGTCACCGGTATCTTTGATCATCTGAGTTATCACCTTAATGACTGCGCCATCTTCATGGACAACAGTGCCATAAAAATCCACAAACAAAGCCTTGATCATTGTTTTCTCCATAATTTATCTTCTGATTTATCTTACTGACAATCCAATTATACCATTACAAAAATACCGCCCGACCTTATTAGATCAAGCGGTATTTGTCGATTTTGACTAGGTCTTTCAAATGAGACCCATTCACGTTTCTGAGGGGAATTGAACTCCTGTCTTGGTTGGTTATATTCAAGAAAAGTCAGACCACACATATACCTCTTCTTCACCACTTTAATACATAGAACAAGTACTGCTTACCACACTTGAACCTTAAGAGGAAGGCGTCATTATCGTGGCCGTTCCTGTACTTTGTGTATGTTGGATAATCTACGAGTACAGGGATAGACCTTCCGACATCATCTTCAAAGGACATATTATAAACAATGTAAAACGAATAACGTCTGTAGCCTGGAGCTTTCTTCACTATTCTTCTGACTGACAGCACATGTCCCTGTTTATAATCATACTTCCCGACAAAAATGAGAATGATGATCAGGTATTCTTTCCAATAGGTCAGCACTGACATAGCCAAGAGAAGTAAGATCCTTACTCCTATGGTCGCCGGCGAACGTATAATATGAAAGCACGTTAATGGTATGAAATTGATAACAAAGAACAGAAATCTCCACAGCGAGGGCTTGAACAGAACTTCTTCATCCTCCGGCATTGTCATGCCGAATGATAATCCTATTCGATAATAATAATAGCCGAAGCATATTGTCGTCATCAGCAATTGAATCCGAGTGGTGTTTATGAGCGTGGCAGCGCACGCTGCAACAAAAACAACTGAAGATGAAAGGATAACCCTTGCACACACAAGGAGCACATTCTTAAGGTGCCCGCGTGAGGTTTTCTTATCAGGTTTGCACCAAGTCAGTTGAGTTATCATACAACCACTATAATACACCAAATAAAACAGCATAGGCTCGCAACAAAACATCGAAGGACATGAACCAATTCCAGCTGCTTTTACACACATCATTGTGAGTAATACTGATAATATATCTTACTATCGTGTTTCATCGATAAACTCTTGTACATCTTCTGTCCTGATATCGATAAACCCAGACTCATCCTCAGAGTCTTTTCTGACAAGATTAATATACATCGGGCTTCCGGTCGACGAGGTCCCGCCGATTACCAATTCATAATCGTCATCAATCTCATACCGCACAATATAAAGACCCGAACCACATTCTACGCCATGGTATTGTTCAAAGTCTTCCCATGTCAGTTCTTCACCTTTGGATGATAATTCAACAACTTTATCCAGAGTCAGCTGATTGGAGTCAGGTTCAGATTCGGGCTTACTGCAGCCAAACATTCCTATAACAAATACCAAGACTAATACTATGCCGATAATCCTTTTCATTTTAGTTCTAACGCCTCTTGCTTCGTTAACTGATGATTTATACCAACTCTGCACCGTATAGCTGATTATTTTCTATACCAAGTAATCTCTCCTCAGACAAGACAATTATATCATCCAAAAAATAGATTCTTGATTACAACGCCCGGACTTCTCAAAAATGCTAACATCCAAATTATGGGGGCTTATTAGGGGCTTAAAAAACTGAAACGCCCTATTTACGGTGCTTTCTTGCCGTAAGGCAGTAAGACACTTTTCTACGATTACGCCGTCTCCCGCTCGCTTTCCATGCGCTTCATGACAGCGTTAATCTCTTTCTCTGATGGTATATCGAACATTCCGATTGCGGTGAAGTAGATATCCACCTTAACATAAGTCTTGCCGTCGCGTTTCTCACTGTCATTAATCTCGATCCTCTTTATCAGCGTATTCACTAATACTGGATCGAGTTCTGTAACTTGTGACAGATCTCGAAGCTTGTCGAACAGGTATCTTAATTCTTCGCTTTCTCTCGTTGTCCTGGCAAGGTTTGCCTTCAGATCCGCAATCGTTTTATCGATCTCTTTCTGTTCAGCTTCATAAGACTGAATGAGCTTCTCATATCTGTCATCTGACAGCTTACCAAACGCATTGTCCTCATATACACGTTTTGAGAGAAAATCGAGTTCATCATGCCGCTTCTCTGCCTGAGCCAGCTTTCTCTTCTCAGCTTTCTGTGCTTCAGCCTTAAGAATCTTATTCCTCTCATTGACCATGTATATGAACACACTCTCATAACAACGCACAAAGTCTGCAAGATCACTTATAGCAGCAAGCACAATCCGCTCAAGGACAATGTTCCTGATAAAGTGTATAGAACATGTCCCTCTGCCGCTCTTGTACTTCGCACACCTGTAGAAGTCCTGGCTTGGTCCGAAGGTCTTACTGGTACAGTAGTGGAGCTTGGAACCGCAGTCATGGCAGTAAAGCAATCCGGAGAACATACTGGTCTTACCGCTCTTTAACGTTCTTCTTTTATTCTGTCTCAGTTCGTGTGCCCTGAGCCAGTCTTCTTCAGAAATAATCGCCTCGTGAAGATCGGGAATTATCTGCCTGTCCTCTTCGGGAGTAATAGTGCGCTTGTGAACTTTGTAACTCACCGTTGAATAAACATTATTCACCATGCACCCGGTATACTTTCTGTTATCCAAGATATTCGCTACTGAAGTATCTTTCCATTCATAAGGATTATCAGGAAGGTAAACAGAATAACCACGTCCGATAGAAGCATAGTAAGAATTAGGTGTAAGCACTTTCTCTTCCTGAAGTCTTCTGGCTATTCTTTCTATTCCCATACCTGAGAGGTATAGCTCAAAGATATGCCTTACGACTTTTGCTGCTTCCTCGTCTATCAGCCACTTCTCCTTATCGTCCTTATCTCGGACATAACCGAAAGGAATACGATGCGATACCCGCATATTGTGCTCCGACTTTGTCTTCCACACTTGGCGGATCTTCTTAGATGTCTGCGCAGCATACCATTCGTTAAAGATCGTATGGAACGGCATGATCTCCACGCCTTCGCCTGTAGAAGTGTTCACATGCTCCTGTATCGCTATGAACGTTATTCCAAGGGATGGATATACTATCTGTGTAAGACGTCCCATCTCGGTCTGTTCACGCCCGAATCTTGACAGATCCTTGACGATTATCGTTCCGATCTTACCATCTTCTGCAAGAGCTTCCATCTCCTTGAACCCGGGACGGTCGAAAGTGGTACCTGAGACCCCATCATCTACAAAGAATCTTGTGTTATGGTATCCGTTCTTCTTACAGTAGTCCTGAAGGATCTGCTTCTGATTCTTGATGGAATTGGATTCCTCGTCTGACTGCTTATCTGTATCATCTACTGATAATCTGCAGTATAGTGCTGTTATTTTATTGTTGTTGCCCTTTTTATCTGATGTTGCCATGTTACTTCTCTCCTTTCTGACAACCG
>JAEEGH010021524.1_pt1 | contig 13312 bp, 4 predicted proteins | sample 9134181 | NCBI WGS metagenome assembly JAEEGH01 (sample SAMN16246544, study PRJNA631951) | gut metagenome | biome: gut microbiome; feature: rumen; material: DP-attached | host: Bos | place: Iran: Karaj | collected 2018-10
GTCCGACGCGGTCGGTGTAGAAGATGAAGAAGGAGATGGCTGTAGCAGCGATGCCGTAGAGGAGGTGATAGATATAGTTGCTGGAGAGGTAGAGGTGGACGGAGTCGGTGTTGTCGAAGGCGTTGCCAAGGAGCCGGATGATGCCGTTGCGTGAGTAGTAGATGATGCAGCATCCCGCGAGGAGAAGGATGTAGTGAAGGATGTTTAGCCAAAGGTTGCTGACATGGGGGATGAAGGAGTGGAATCCTACCAGCGCGAGGGGAAGGAGCATGAGGGGAGCGATGATGGCTTGGTCGGTGGCGTGGGTCAGGTTGGAGTCGCGCAGCAGGCGGTCCATGGCACGAGAGTCGATGGCAGAGTGGAGCAGATCGAGAAAGGAGATTTGTTTGTTGCGGAGGAAAGTGCAGATGAGGAAAATGGACAAGGCGATGAAGGCAAGTAGCCAGCCTGGGGAACCCTGGTGCATGATGGAGATTTCGTGGGAGTTCTCGACAGGGAGGAGGTGGTGGGAGAAAAGGCTTTTATGCAGAGTGGGTTCCACACGTCCTATGGGGGTGAAGAGGGTGTCGTAGGCGCAGATTATCTGGAGGCTGTCGGCTGTGGAGTCGGCCAAGGAGGCATAGGGTGGCAATGTGTCTATTTGCAGCATGGACTATCGTATAACTATCATTTTTTGTACATGTATGCCCGTACTGCCGTGCAGTACGAGAGTATAAGTGCCAAAACGTAGATGGGTGGCTGAATATTGTGTGAAAGTGGTGTGAGGTGCAATATTTATTTTGTCGACGGGTCGCCCGATGTTGTCAAAGACAGTGATTGTGCTGGTTTCGGGGCTTTCAGTGTAGTGCAGGTTGGTGTGGGTGGATACGGGGTTTGGGAAGATGGTGAAAAAATCGTGGAGGCCGACGTCTGGCTGAGGAGAGATAGAGAGCAGGGTGTCTGGTACAGGGGTGCCGCTGGGCTGTTGCCAAAGGGCAAGGGGCAGGCGGATGTCGTCAATGCGGGCACAGTCGTCGCGCTGGCTTATGGAGGCGTTTTTTTGATAGACCCATTCCAGTCGGTGTTGACCGGCAGTGATGAGCCGGGCATGGCGTTGCCAGCCGCTGTTGCCACTCCAGTAGCCTCGTTTGCGACCGTCGACATAGAAGTAGAGCCAGTCTTTCTCTTCGCTGGAGACGTTGTAGTAGAACGAAAGGGTGTCGTCGAAGAGGACATTGATATTGAGTGCGAGGACGGATTGCAAGTTGTGGTCGATGGGAGCGGAACGGACACAATAGCGGCCGTTGTGGGGCAGGAGGGAGTCGATTTGCCAGGGATAGAGATTGGGATGCTGCCAAGGCAGGTTTGTGAAATCGGCTGATTCGAATGGTTCAAGGGTGTTGTAGGCGATAAGGTAGTAGGTGTAGGTCTGGTTCCACATGCCGTAATGGGGTGTGAGAGTTATTTGCAGGTAGGATGGGTTGTCGGGGGTGCTGAAGGGGGTGGTGAATTGTTGAGGGCATGGGGTGAGTGACGTGGATTCGTATGGGGTGATGGATAGGTTTAAAGAATCGGCAGGGTAAGCCAGTGTGACGGACAGCAAGTAGGTGTGGTTGGGCATGAGGTGGAGACAAGGAGTGGTGTCGGTTTCGAGAATTTGCAGTTGGGTGAGTACGGGACGGAGGTCGGGCATAGGGATGTTGACGGGCAAGGTGTTGTAGTAGGTGCCGTCGCTGTCTTGTATCATTATGATGACGGAGAGTAGGGGTTCAAAGCCTGGATAGCAGTTGCTTAGATTGAAAGAGACAAGGGTGTCAGCCAAGCTGGGAAGGAATGGTATGTCGAGGAAGGGGTCTGTGGGCAGGATGACACCTTGTTCGCTGTATCGGGTCAGCGAGATGCGATGTTGACGGGCCGGAGTGAGACCTTGGTTTTTGATACGGAGGAAGAGAAGGGTGTCATCAAGGCGGTATTGAGTGACCGCAAGGTAGGGCTGGGCTGGATGGTAGACTTTGAGATGCTTGGTGGTGCAGAGGGCTTCGTGGCGGGTGGCGGTGAGCGTGATGCTGTCGGCATTGATGCTGTGGTCAAGCAGGAGTTCAACTTCACCGTTTGCAGGGACAATTGTCGTGCCGAGTAGTTGGGTGTCGGCTGTCGCCGTGATGCGGGCATGGGGGGTGCAAAGCAGGTGGAGGGTTGTGCTGCCAGCAAGGATGCTGTCATCGAGTGAGATTGAGAGGGTGTCGGCATGAGTCCAGTAGGGTGTCATGGATGGGTCGCCGAGTAGGTTGTATATTTCCCAATAGAAGGCGTCGAAGGGGGAGCCGGCCGTGGTGACAGCAAGGCAGCCTTGGATGAGCAGAGCTCCCAAGGTGTGGTTGTCGGTTGTAAAGGCAGGCTCAATGTCGGGACGGAGAAAAATATGGTCGAAGGCTCCCGGTAGGAGGCTGTCGTATTGCGGGGTGGTGGTGATGGGGTATTTGGCTCCTACGGACCAATAGTAGTCTTCGGCCCAGAGAGTCTCATTCGAGGCTCCGATGGCGGCAACTGCACCTCCAAGGGGTTTGCGAAGCAGTTCTTCACCCAGGCACTGGCCGGCAAAGGCGTTGGCACGGCAGCAGTTGTTGAAGAAGAGTGTGGGGATGGGGTTGTTGAGTGAGTCGATGTCGGAAATTGAGAAGGACGGATTGGTCCATCCCCGGGTAGTGCAGTGGGCAGTGTAGTTTACCAAGGTGTTGTTCTGTCGCAAAGCTGCAACGATGCTGTCGCGCTGTGTACCGGATTCAGGATTGTGGAAGCATACTGTGTCGACTTCGGGTCGGAAGAGGTTGGAAAGTTGTGCAAGGTAGTTGACTTGTCCGTTGGTGGTTAAGGGAGCAGGTGTGCGTTGTTCGTTGCCTGCTACGAGTAGCAATTGATTGTAGTGGGTGGCAAAAATCCCCTGTTCGTAAGCAATGATTTTGTAGAGTACGGGGAGGAGTTGTGCCGTATCGGTGATGGAAATGCGTCCCACCATGGCTTCGGGAACATAATCGCCCGAGAATTCACCGTAATAGAGGTCGGTGAAATGACCGCTCAGCCCAGCGGGTGTGTGTTTGCCTGTGAACGCCGGGATGCGGTCTACGTCACCAACCAGGAGTATGTACATAGGTATGCTGGAGTTGGCTGCATAGTGGTGCGAAAGGGTGGTACGGATACTGTCGGGATGAGGCTCGGTAGGGGTTATCGTTTTTACCCGGAATCCTTGTTGACATTTCCATTGTACAAAAGGGTGGAGTGAAGGCAGGAGGTCGTGTGTGGTGACTATCAGGAAAAGACCTGCCGAGGAGTCGGCAATGGGTGTCTTGGCAGATGGGAATAGGGGGGTGGAAAGCATTGTTTTGTCGGCCGGTGTGACAATTGTACCTGATTTGGTGACGTATGGTTGTCCCCATGTTGAGAGGGCAACCAGAATGGTACCGACGAGGGTCAGTAAATGTTTGAGATGACAGCGTGATTCCATTTTCAAAATGCAAAAATAGACAAAAAATGCAATATAATAAAAAAAAATTGTATCTTTGCAATGTCAATGAATATGCATCCTCAAACATAGCAAATCTGTTGATGTACAAATAGAGCGATGGTTAACAGGTGTTTGTCTATTGGTTTTATTGTGCGGGGTGATTGCTATTGATTTGACAGGATAATTGTTATGTAATAAAAAAAAAACTTTAAAGAATATGAGACGACTTAGATTATTTATTGCAATGGCTATGGCATTGTTGCCGTTTATGGCAGGTGCACAAGTGTATGTCTCCGATTTGGTGTTCAGCGCATATCCATCGACTTTCAGTTCGATTGCGCTGACGGGAACAGAGATGACCAGTTTGCGTAGTGGACTTAATGTGTCTGAGCAACTTTCGTTACCTTTTGTCTTCCCCTTCGGTCAGGATACATGTTCGGTAATAACTGTAGGGTCCAATGGACAGATAGGAATTGGTACCAACGACCCGTGCGTTGGAGGTTATTACTCCGCTCATATCAATGACATGAGCATTATCTCCCCTTTGGGTGCATCATATAATCTTTCTGATGGTGGTTCAGGGCATGTGTATTATGAAACGAGGGGTACGGCTCCGAGCCGCAGCGTGGTCATTGAATATAACGACCCTGCTATCAATAATATAATGTCGAATACATTGATATTTCAAGTGGTGCTGTGGGAAACTGGCGATATTGATTTCATCTATGATACTTGCCAGTTGGACGAAAACGTGGCTGGGGATTTTTGGATTTTTGTGCGTGAGCATGGTGCCAATAAAGCCCTTTCGTTGAGTGGTTCATGGAGTAACCCTGTAGTGTCTCAAAATATTTCACCCGTTGAAATTTCATCTACCGACTATCCTGCTCAAGGGTTGACACTATCGTTTGTCCGCGACGAACGTAGTTGTCTTCGTCCGCTGAATTTTGTTTGCCGTTCGTTTTCGCGTCCCGACAGTGTCTGTTTTGCATGGAATTCGGCTCCATACACCGACATGTGGGAGTTGCGCTATGATACTGTAGGCACCCCTGTTGACAGTATGCAGAATACTGTCCAGTACTATACCGACACCATATATGTGTGTTCCACAATGGTTGCCGGTGGCGTTTATGAAGCTTATCTGCGTACAGATTGTGGCTCCGAGCAGAGTTTCTGGGTGGGGCCTGTGGTTGTCACTCCCGGTTCGTACAATATGCCGGTATCAGGTTATAACACGATATATGCCTGTGGTGGTACCATCTATGACGATGGCGGAGCTACTGGAGACTATTCCGTCAACTGCAATTCTACACTTGTCATCATGCCGACATCACCCGACTCGTTGGTAACTATAAGTGGTACGATCAATTCTGAGACCAATTACGACTTTCTTTATATATATGATGGAATCGGTACGTCTGGCGCATTATTGTCTCAAATCCATGGTGCGGCCACTATCCCTACTATTAGTTCATACTCCGGACCGTTGACCATCCGTTTTATTTCAGACGGTAGTGTTGTCAGAAGTGGTTTCGCCTTGTCTGTCTCTTGCGTTGCTGCTCCCCCGTGCCGTAGTGTCAACCATGCCGAAATATCGCACATCGCGGGAGCCTCGGCATTCGTGGAGTGGGATTTGGTTGGAAGCACCGCCATACCCTCGTATTATGTGGTCAGGATTGAGAATCTGACAAATCCTGCTTTCGGCTCTTTCGAAGATACTACTTCCAACCTTTTCTATTTCTTCTCAGGGCTCAATCAGCTTACCACTTATAGGGCAACAATTTCTTCAATATGCAATGGTGACACTGTCTTTGGCGATTCAATTTCATTTACCACCCGTTCGCTTTCCGGTGGTGTTTCATTACCCTCGGGCAATGGAACGTTGCAAACATCGGGTGTCCCCGTTATGAGCAGCTATGGCAACTCGTTCTGTCAAAGTATTTATACGCCTGCAGAACTGATTTCCATGGGTGTTGCTCCTGGTCCGATTGAAGGCATTACCTATACATGGGCTTCCGGCGGTTCATACAATAAGGATATTGTCATCTTTATGGGACATACAACCAATACCGTTTTCTCCACCAACACTCCGCTCACCGGCAGCATGACTCAGGTCTATTCCGGGACCCGCACCACCTCCGATGTCGGTACGATTGAATACCCCTTCACCACCCCGTTTGTGTGGGACGGTATCCATAGTATTGTCCTTACCTCCTTTGTCAATCAGCCTTCAGGTAGCACACACTACAGCTCGGGATTTAACGGCTACAGCACCAGTTGTGGCGTGAATCGTTCCATTTATGCTTACAAAGACAATACAGCCTACACCGTCAGTAATCTCACTTCCTCGTCAATCTATTACAGCACTTCGCGTCCTAATGTAAGTTTCATTATGCCCCTCGACACACTTACCAATTGTGTGCCACCCAATCCCATCGTCACCGAGGTATTGTCCGACACCATCAAGTTCATCTGGGCTCCGGGTTATCGGGAAACCATGTGGACCATCATGTATAAGGCAGAGGATAGCACCAACTGGATTACGGCCGTCAGCAATACTACCGACAACAGTTATGCCATTGGTGACCTGACTCCCATGACCACCTATCAGGTCCGTATCTATCCCGATTGTGACAGCAGTGATGTTTATGCCATGTTTACGGCCACCACTCCCTGCGTACCTCTTACTACCCTGCCTTTCACCGAGAATTTTGAAAACTTCACAGCGGCTTCTACTGCAGGTTCACCTATCACCCCCTGTTGGACTCGTGGTACCAATAGTAGTTCTTCCTATCCATACCTTAGTACCAGCTATTCCAACAGTGGCAGCCACAGCATGTATTTCTATGCTTCCTCCACTTATTATTCCTATTTGGCTCTTCCCGCCATCGGTATTTCCTTGGATTCGCTTCAGGTGTCGTTCGCACTCTATAAAACCAGCAGTTCATACAACATTCAAGTGGGTGTAATGTCCGATCCCAACGATTTCTCCACATTCAGGCAGGTGGCAATGGTTACACCTTCGACAATCAGCACATGGGAAAACTTTGAGGTGCCCCTCACCAATGCCGACTCCAATAGTCAGTATATTGCCTTTTCCTGCAACGGAGCCAGCAGTTATCCATACCTTGACGATATCGAAGTTACGTATATTCCCAGTTGCATTCGCCCCCGAAATGTAACGGTCAGCACAATCACTGCCAACACCGCTACGGTCAATTGGGATGCTCCTGGTGTTAACTTCTTCGAGATAGAATATGGCCCTGTCGGTTTCAGCCGTGGAACAGGAATGTTGGTCACCAGTGTGGTGGATAGTGTGACTCTCTATGGTCTTAACCATTCGACCCAATACGAAGTCTATGTTCGTGGCTTGTGCGGCATAGGTGACACCTCCAACTGGTCTTTTGCAACCTATTTCAATACGCTCTGCGGCATTATTGATTCATTGCCCTATTCGGTCAGCTTTGGCTCATCTGCTCATGTGGGTTCTTCCGTCCATCCCTACTGTTGGACTTATGGCGGCTATAGCTCCTATCCCTATATTATTGATGTGACATGCAATGCCGACCATACCACCCATCGTACACTGTACATGTATACATACTCTTCCAATCAGGTGTATGCCTCCATGCCCGAACTCGACAGCATATCTTATCCCGTCAATATGGTTCAGGCCGTTTTCAAGGCATGGACTAATCAGACCACTACCGTTCCCCAGTGTATTGTAGGAGTATGCTCTGTTGCGGGTGATCTGAGCACCTTTACCCCTGTTGATACCATCCTTATTGATAACAATCCCACTCTCTACGAGGTGTCGTTCGAGGAGGCTCTTGATGCAGGTAAGTATATTACTTTTGTGAGCGTAACCCCTGCTGGCATGTCAAACAATCCGTTTTATATTGATAGTGTCAACATTGATTTGATACCGGCATGCCAGACACCTAACCGTCTCACAGTAAGCAACACTACCTATAATTCTGCAGTCATAGGATGGAATCCACGGTCATATGCTACCCAGTGGCAAGTGGAATATGGTCCTCATGGATTTATGCTCGGGACAGGCACACGAATGGTCGTCTCGACCAACCCTGTCACTCTTACAGGTCTCACACCTTCCAGTTTCTATGACATTTACATCCGGACAATCTGTGGTATCGGCGACACCTCGGCCTGGGCTGTTGCTGTGGGCTATTTCAACACCCAGCAGGTGCCTGCCTCGGTTCCCTATTTCTATGACTTCGAAAGTGCCACCGAATGGGAAAACTGGCAGACCAATAGTAACACGACCGTTAACTGGTACCGCGGCACTGGTGCTGGCGACGGCACTCCCGGCTACACTAATCTCGGCAGCTATGCCATGTACGTGTCGGCCGACTCAGGACGTACCTATAGTACTGACCTTAATCAGGTCGTCAATGCCTCCGCTTATCGCGATATAGATTTCGGCACTAACGACTCCAGCTTTATTCTTTCCTTCCGTGCTGCTGCCGGAGGTACTCCTACTCAAGGATGGGATGCCTTAATGGTCTTCCTCGTCGATCCCAACATCCCTGTTGTTGCCTCTAACAGCAACATCACTTCCCCATGGGGCATGGTCAATGACCTTACTCCCTTGGCCATGGTTCGTCTAAACACCGTCTGGAACACCTATAGCGTTGTTCTCGACACCCTCTCCGGTGTTCATCGACTGGCCTTCTTCTGGTTCAACCAATCCACTGCCAGCACCCCCTATATGGGAGGTCCTGCTGCTGTTGACAATGTCAGGATAGACTATGTCGATTGTCCGCGTCCTGTTGCAGTCCAGGCTACCCATACCACCATGACTACTGCCGATGTCGAATGGATCGGGCCGGAAGAAGCCAACTATCATTTCCTTTGCCGCACAGCTACAGGTAATGTGGTTGCCAACGAACGTCTCAACACAAATCACATTCACGTCACTGGCCTCACCCCCGGTGTGCGCTATAACGTCTATGTACGTCGTATATGTAGCGAGAACGACAGTTCAACCCTTTCTCTCAGCTATCAATTCATGACCAAACAATGCAACGACAGCTATTTCGACACCATTGGCAGCACAGCCACCACTACTACTTCCTATAACCTGCCCGTTAACAACTACTACAGATACACATATAGTCAGCAAATTATTACCAGCGACGAACTGAGCGGTGCAGGTTCTATCTCCGCCATCAGTTTCAAATATGCTTATACTACCGCTATGTCATCGAAGACCAACTGCACTATCTACATGGGTCACACCACACTCTCTTCTTTCAGTTCCAGCAATGACTATGTTAACCCCGATAGTATGCAACTTGTTTACACAGGAACCCTCAACTGCGCAGAGGGGTGGAATCGCTTTATTCTTAACTATCCTTTCGAATACGATGGGGCCAGCAATCTTGTTATCGCCATTGATGACAATAGTAACGCCTACGACGGCGACGATTATTTCTTCTATGTCTCCAATACCGCTGATGCAAAATCGTTGGTTCTTTACTCCGATTCCCAGAATCCCAATGTTAACGCACTTCCAGCCTTTACCGGTACACGTGTTGTCTATGCCTATCGTAACCTGATGGCCTTCGAATTCTGTCCTCCCTCCACCTGTCCCAAACCGACTGTACTCAATCCTGTTATCAGGCCTAACACCGTCACTCTCCGTTGGCGCAACACCGGCAGTTCCTACCAAATTGGTTACCGTTTAGCCTCTACTTCCAGTTGGATAACCAACGACTACGTTGTCAACGACACCTTCTACGTGATAAACAATGTCCTACCGGTAACCGACTACGTCTATCAAGTGCGTCAAATCTGCGACAGCACAGGTATTTCCAACTGGGAAGTCCGTACCTTTAATTCAGACGATATCCCCTGTCTGTCGCCCAATGGACTTCGTGTTGACGAAGTGACCAACAGCAAAGTAACCCTCCGTTGGGATCCTGAGCAGAACAACAACAGCTACCGTGTTCACCTCTTCAACAGCTATACCGACAGATATTCGAACAGCTATGTCGCCCACAAAACCATTTCCGGTCTTGATCCCAATATGGTCTACTACGCCGCTGTTCAGGCTTCGTGTCAGGATATAGACGATCCCAGCGAGTGGAGCGACACCATTTCCTTCACCACCGACTTCTGTCCCGATGTCACCAACCTCACCTATTCCGACCTGCAGGGCAACAGCGTAGTCCTCGACTGGACTGAGGGAGGCCGTGCTTCTCGGTGGGAAATCGAATATGGATATTCTGGATTCGACCAAGGTACAGGCTTTGTCGTTCAGACCGACACCCATCCCTACACGCTTACAGGCCTTGTCGGCGAAAGCAGTTATGATATCTATGTCCGTGCAATTTGTGGCGACAACTTCTTCAGTGAACACTGGTCCAATCTCATTACAATAACTACACCCTTCAGCAATATTGACGACATTACCGACGATGGCGGTGTACGTCTCGTGCCCAATCCCACCAGCACTGATGTCACGCTCACCGTTCCCATTGCCAATAGCGAAGTCCGTGTGGAAGTCATTGACCTCACCGGCCGTGTGCGCTTCAGCCAGCAATTGGCTCCCGGAATGGAAACCACAGTGCTGCCTGCCTCGCTGCTGGCACAAGGAGCTTACTTCGTGCGTATCACAGCCGATAACACCAATGTGGTGCGTAAGTTGATTGTCCGTTAGTACTGAGATTAAGGTTGCATCCGCACCAGCTGCTGTGGCCATTTTCTAAAAAGAGAGGTTACCCTTGTCGGGTATCCTCTCTTTTTGTTGAACCCACATCTGTCATTGTCTGGTGAGATGTATGGTCGCAGTTATGAAATTGAGCGTTTCTGTATGCATGGCGGAATGACACTTTTAAAACCAATGATAAAAAGTGCTTCCTTTTTGTCAAAAAGTATGAACACATGTAGTTTTTGTCGATTAAACCGCATTAATTGGTAAAAAAAATGTATCTTTGCATTTATTACATATAATTGGTTTTAAGACTAATGGTTTCGTTTATAGGCAGTTGTATGTTATTGCATGCCGCAAAAGCGGCACAGTGTACTTATTGTTTGGCAAAAAGTACAGGGATAACTAATTGTTTATATTGAAAAAAATCAGACATTTTTTTTATTTATTAACTAAATTCATTAATAACATGTTTAAACACTTACGCAAATGGTTGCTCTTGACAGCGCTTTTATGTGCTTCGGGAGTGACTATGGCCCAGATTACGTTTCCGTATTCCACGGGCTTCGAGGGGCTGACCACGGGTCAGTTGCCTACTGGCTGGCAACAGCTCCAGTCAGGCAGCAGCGGCGCTGGCACATTCCCCGCAGGGTACCAGTACGCCAACAATGCCCGCAATGGTAGCGTGTACTTCGAGTTTGAGAGCAACTCGGGACAGACAGAGCTTGCCGCTCTGCCCGAGATGGACGACCTTGACCAGTTGCAGCTCTCGTTCTATGCCTCGGTGATGAACCACAACTTCCTCTTCGAGGTGGGCGTGATGGAGGGTACCACCTTCGTCCCGCTGGACACCATTGCCTTTACCGTCGGCAGCGGTGGCAACTGGCATGGCTCATACTACCTTTACACGGTCTATTTTAGCAACTACACAGGCACGGGAAACCGCATCGCCATGCGTGCTACCGCCCCAAGCAGCAGCACCAGCTACACACTGATGATCGACGACCTGACAGTCGACTATATCCCCACCTGCCCCGCACCTATCAACTTGGTAATGGATAGCGCCAGCGTTGACTGGATGGCTCTGCATTGGCAAGAGGTCGGCTCTGCTTCGAGCTGGGTGGTAGAGTACAGCACTTCACCCATCCCCGCTTCTCAGCTTGGTCAGAATATTGCCAACACGGTTAATGTATCTGGCACACCCAATACTACCCTGGTCGGTCTTGACACCGCCACCTCCTATTACATCTATGTCTACTCCGACTGCGGTACTGAGTACAGCAATGCAGTCGAGATGATTGCCTCCACTCTCGCAGGTCTCCCTGCTGCGTTACCTTACAGCTGCGACTTTGAGCAAGATGGTCCCAATGGCTGGGAGTTCGTCAATGGCACTCAGACCAACAAATGGTATGTTGGCAATGCCACTAACAACGGTGGCACCCGCAGTATGTATGTATCCAATGACAACGGTGCTACCCACGGTTATAACAATTCAAGTACTTCGCATGTCTTTGCTGTCCGCACAATCAATTTCAGTGTGGCGAGCGAATATGTCTACACCTACGACTGGAATTGCTATGGCGAAGGCCAATACGACTTCATCCGTGTGGCCTTAGTACCCGCCAGCACCGAGTTGACGGCCGGCGATTACTCTGGTTTCAACAACACTTCGGGAATGCCTGCAGGCGGTATCGCTCTCGATGGAGCCTATCGCTTAAATGGTGTTAATTCTTGGCAGACCCAGTCGGGTACCTTCCGCATCAACACCCCCGGTACCTACAAACTGGTCTACCTCTGGCGTAACGATGGCTCCAGCGGTAGTGGCCCTGCTGCTATCGACAATATTGCCATTTATCCCAACCCTTGCCCGACTCCCTATGGCTTGACATCTTCCAATGTGATGCCCAACGAAGCAACCCTCACTTGGCATCCCGGTGGTTCGGAAACGTCTTGGGAAATCACCTATGGGAATATGACCGAGACTGCCTACGACACCAACTATACTGTCTACAGTCTCACCCCCGATACCACCTATCATTTTGTAGTGCGTGCTCTTTGCGATGCCGGCGACACCAGCTTGCCGATAGCTATCAATGTCCACACTCCTCCCACTTGCCCTGCCCCCAGCAACTTCGCTGCAACAGGCAGCAGTGTTGACTGGATTACCCTTAGTTGGCAGGAGAACGGTGAGGCTACGTCCTGGGTGGTCGAATACGACACAGTGCCTATCCCCGCTTCGCAATTGGGTCAAGGTGTGGCCGGTCAAGAAACAGTGACAGGTGTGCCTAACACGACCATTAATGGCCTTGACACCGCTACAACCTACTATTTCTATGTCTATGCCGACTGTGGTGGCGACTACAGCAATGCTGTTTCTATGACTGCTACCACCCTGGCAGCTCTTCCCGCCGAAGTGCCTTACGCCTGCGACTTCGAGCAGGAGGGCCCCAATGGCTGGGAGCTGATCAATGGTTCGCAGACCAACAAATGGTGTGTGGGCAGCGCCACCAACAATGGCGGCAACCAGAGCCTTTATATCTCCGACAACGGTGGCACTTCAAATAGCTATAGCACTGGCAGTACTTCTTACACCTACGCTTTCCGTACTTTCGACCTGACCGACTCTGGCGAATATGCCTACGGATATGACTGGAAGTGCCAGGGCGAAAGCCACAATTACGATTTCTGCCGTGCATTCCTTGCTCCTGCTTCCTATCAATGGACTGCAGGCACGAATCCTGCAGGTGGCACCTATGCCTTTGCTTCATGGTCAATGCCTTCCGGCTGGATTGAACTGACCGAGAACTTCTCTTCTCCTCGCACCATGTCTCTTTCAAGCAGCTGGAGAACCGTCACGGGTACATTCTATATCACCACCCCCGGCACCTACAGCATTGTCTTTGCATGGGCCAACGATGGCGGTGGCGGTAGCCAGCCTCCCATGGCAGTCGACAATGTGTTCTTGACACACAACACCTGCCCTGGTCCCCTCAATCTGACAGCCTCCTATGTTGCCAACGACACCGTCGTCATCACTTGGCAGCCCGGTGGCTCCGAGAGCAGCTGGATTGTCAGCGACGGTGTGAACAGCTATGACGTGTACGACACCACCTATCTTTTCGAGGGTCTGATGCCTGCCACCAACTACAATTTCTACG
>JAEEGH010021526.1_pt1 | contig 13311 bp, 10 predicted proteins | sample 9134181 | NCBI WGS metagenome assembly JAEEGH01 (sample SAMN16246544, study PRJNA631951) | gut metagenome | biome: gut microbiome; feature: rumen; material: DP-attached | host: Bos | place: Iran: Karaj | collected 2018-10
TGCTACAATGACTCTTGCCGAAAGTTTTAGATGGATTAAGCATAGTTTGTATGGAGCAGTTTAAATTAAGGGAGGACAATATATGACGGTAGTTGTAGGTGTACTAAACAAGAAAGGTGTCGCTATTGCTGCTGATAGTGCCACAACCAATGACATGATGAATAATGCCACAGGCGAGAAGGAAAAGAAGGTTGTTAATTCTGGAAATAAGATGCTAAGACTTTCCGACAAAATGCCTATTGGTGTCATGATTGTCGGAAGCGCACAACTTTCTGGCATTCCTTGGGATGTTCTTATCCGCTGGTATCGAAAACAACTTGGCGACAAAACTTTCTCAAGTGTAGAAGAGGCTGCACATGATTTATTGGATACTATCACTAAACAAGATTTCTTTCAACAATCCTATATGCCAGAAAGGCCAGATTTTCTCACCCAACTCATCTTTGCTGGCTATGGTGCCTTAGAATATCCACAATTGGTGTATGTCGACATAAAGGATATTACTCTTGAGGAAGTGTCAGATCCAGAGGAGTACGGTTTCCCTATGCGTGCTGTAATCCGTTCCACATTCCATACTCCCTATCAGATTTCTGACGAACATCCTTCAGAAATCCAATATTTCGGGCAGGCCAGCATTGCTGCAGCTTTGACAGATAATGTAAGGGAGAATGATGATGTACACTTGTTTTGTTCTGAAGTCAGAAACATTTTCTCTGACATCATCGACGAGGCAGTCAAAGAAGGTGTCTTAAAACTCGACTCCAAGTTTGACACCTTCTGTTTCTATAAAGAGATGTTGTCTGTATTTAAAAAAGAACATGAGGATGCAAATCAACTATGGCTTGATGGTATAGAGCATTATACGTTACAAGAAATGGCTGCTTTGGCTAACAATCTGATTAACTTCACAGAGCTCTATCATAAGTTGATGTGCCTCGACGAATCTGTTGGTGGCCTCATCGACCTGGCTGTCATTACCCGCGAAGACGGCTTCCAGTGGCTCAACCGCAAAAGCTGGTATGATCCTTCTCGCGGCGGCCAATATGGTAAATTTGGTATTTAAACTATCTCCGTTATGAAGAATATTGAGATTTTACTCCCCGATTTTGAGATCGAAGAACTAGTCAGTCAGCAACTCGTCATCGACGAACCGCATATTGTCACGCTAGGCAACGAGTGGGAAATCATCCCCACCAATGCATCGCTGAACAGGGCCCACCATTGGCTAACCACTGTTAATTGTGCTACGATATCTGCTTGGCGCAAAGAGCATAATCGCCAAACAAATGATTCTTTGAACAAGGAACTTCAAAGGCGGTTACGTGATTTTCAGTATGGCGTTATCAAATTGAAAGGGTTCTATCAGGAAATCGGCCAAGAAGCTGACTTTGAGAACAGTTTCTTAACTTTCGACATACACAGAGATCCGGTTTTTTTCCAGAACCTGAGCTATCTCTCTGAAAGCTTTGGCCAAGACTGCTTTTTGTATAAGGCCGCGAACGACGATAATGCCTACTTAATAGGTACGAACAAACAAAAAGGGTATGGAACCCGGGAGCTAGCCGGCCGCCTTCGCATCGGCAACCTCTCCGCTAAAAACTATAGTGAAATCGGTAGTGGAAGAATATCGTTTGAATAATTTAAAAGAGTGATAAAGATGAAAACAGTATTTATTAGTTATAGCAGAGATGATATCGATTTTGTTGAAAACAACGTTGTTAGCGAGATTGAAAGTATCAACGGTGTTAATTGTTGGCTTGACGTTCACGACATAGAGGCCGGAGCAAAATCCTTTCCAGATGAAATCAAACAAGGTTTGAAAGATTGCTTTATTTTCCTTATCATGCTATCGAATTCATCCATGCAGAAAGATTGGCCGCTTAAGGAGCTAAAAGATGCCGAAGCACTGCAAGCTGATGATTCTTCAAGAAAAATTGTTCTTGTTAAAATAGACGATTCCGAACTGACAGATAAGTTTAAAGAATATGAAGAAACGGATATTATTGATTGGAACAAGACCTATCAGCACCGAAAACTATTGGATAATATAGACCGATGGAATCAAATTAAATCGGAATCATTTATGGCAGAAGGTCTGACACTTGAGAACTCTGCAAAAAAGTCTGATTTAAGAAAAGCATTCGAATTGTTTACCACTGCTGCTAATATGGGCTTGGCGGAAGCCCAATCCAAAGTTGCGTATTATTATAGAACCGGAAAATATGATCTTGTCGAAAAGGATTTAGGCAAGGCTTTAATTTGGAACGGGAAAGCATATAAGCAAGACTACCCTCCTGCAGCTAGCCTTATGGCATCAATAAGTAAAGAAATGGGTGATGACGCTGGATATATAGAATATCATAGGAATGCAGCCCAAAACGGATGGGCATTTTCTCAATTCAAAATTGGCGAGGCTTATTATAATGGTTGTATGAAATCTGACATATTGTCTGCCATTTATTGGTTGAAGAAAGCAGCCGACCAAGATCATCCTGATGCTATAGAATTATTAGGAGATATATTAAAGAAAGAATTCAAAGCCCAAGAAAAGGAGGCAAAAAGATACTATCATAAAGCACTCAAGTTATTTGAGAAAGATATTATTGACAATAATGGCGAGAAGAAAAAAGCACATGCCCAAAAGGAAATAGAAAAGATAGAAGAAAAATTGAACAGCAAGAATAAACGAAAGGATAGCTTTCCCCAACAAACTAGGAATCATTGATACCCTCGCCATCGTTTACCAAAGATTAGGCAGATATGATGAAGCATTGCAGTAATTCGAGCTCTGCCTTAAACTATATAAATTCTAAAGGAATCCAAAAGACCGAGGCGAAAATCGCAGAACTCAAAGAATTGATAAAATAAAAAAGTAGAAGAGATATGAAGACCATCAAGATATTCCTGGCATCATCAGAGGAGCTAGACTACGATCGAATGGCATTCGGCAATCTGGTTCGCCGTCTGGACGACATGTACGAGAAGCGTGGCATTCGCATTAAATTGTTTGAGTGGGAGGACTACGATTCTGCCTACAATGATAAACGTAAACAAGACGAATACAACGAATACGTAAAACAGAGCGATATCTTCTTGGCTCTATTCCACAAGAAGGCCGGCCAATTCACGATAGAGGAATTCAATAAAGCATCAGAACAATTCAGGGCTACTGCATCCCCTAAGGTTTATACTTACTGCAAAGACCTAAAGCCTGGCGAAGAAGAATCCAAAGAACTTAAGGATTTCAAAAAACATCTCTTTGATGAAATTGGGCACTACTGGTGCCGCTATGATAACCGTGAGAGCCTGCAATTCCAGTTCGTCATGCAATTGCAATTGGTAGAGAGCAATCGTATGGACGAAGTAAAAGTAGAAGATGGAATTGTTACCATCAATGGCCTACCTGTTGCTCAGATGGAAAAGCTCAAGTTTGCAACAGCGAATGAGGAATATCTCAAAATGCAGAATGAACTTAAGGAACTATATGAAGAAATTTGTGACATACAATCCGATTTAGAAGAGAATCAAAGTATTCAGGAAAAAAAGAAAAGCGAACTGAAAGATAAACCTAGCGATAAAGAGTGCCAGCAGGTTCTTAAAAAACTGAAAAATGATGAAGAAAAGCTCATCAATCGTCTTCAGAGGAAGAAAGACAAGTACAATAGAGATAAAAGCGATCTATCTCAACAGCAACTACTATTTCTTAATACAGCCAAACGAGTAGCTCAGTTACAAGGAGAATATATAAATTATGATATTAGAAACGCAATAGATGCTTTCAACGAAGGAAAAGTAAAAGTGGCTCTATACATATTAGAACGTTCCGAATATTCAAAGCCTAGCTTGGAAGACTATAAATTAAGTAAGGAGATTACGGAGCAGAAACGCCAGAATCAAATTATTTATATAAACAAACTATTATTATGGACATCTACTATTATGGCAGATGCAAGTACGCCCATCCATAGACGAATAAGGGATACTGACGAAAAATACAAAGAAGCTATTGAAAGAGCAATCGTAATAGGATATGATGAAAAAAAATATATTAATCTTTTGTCAGATTATGTAGATTTCTCTTATAAATACGCACGTTATGACGTTGCACTAAAATATGAACAAGAAATCCTCACTATACGTGAATCAAGACAAGATACTCAACCATCAGACATTGCAGATTCGTACAATATGATGGGCCTTATATATAAAAAGAAATGGCATTATAAAGAAGCATTGGATTATCACAAAAAAGCATTGAAAATCCGCAAAGAGTATTTAGGAGACGTACATTTAGATACCGCTAACTCATATAATAATATTGGTAGTATATATAGGTACGATAAGGATTATTCTAATGCTCTTGATTTCTATCAAAAAGCACTAATCATTAAAACGAATATTTTTGGAGAAGAACATCTCTACACTGCTGATTCATATAACAACGTCGGTCTCATCCATTATCTAAGAGGTAACTATTCTCAAGCATTAGTGTTTTTCCAAAAGGCTTTGGATATTTATGAAAAAGAATTAGGTGCTGACCAACTTGATACGGCCATTTCTTACAACAATGTAGGAAACGTACATTATCAGAATGGCGAATACTCTTTGGCACTTAAGTACCATATGAAAGCACTTGAAATCAGAAGAACCTGCCTAGGAAATGAGCATCCTGATACCGCTATGTCCTACTACAATATTGGATTAATATATAATGAACTTGGTCATGATGACACACTATCTCTTGAGTACTACAAAAAAGCATTGAAGTTGTTTGAAAAAAAGGAATTACATTCCGTAAATTGTTCAGCACAATCCTATTACTTAAAAAGATTCTTTGCTATAAGATCTGAAAAATTGAATACACCAGAACAATATCAAGAAGAAGTATCTCATAGCAGGTTTTTTAATCATTTAAAACAGACAGAAACATCAATTCTCAACAACTCTAATACAGATTATAAATATGAGGGGAATAGTGCTCAATCCTGGGTTAAAAGGGCCTATTTAGCAAATTCCTCAGACATTGCCGCCATAGAAGCACAAGCAGCATTATATGAGGGAATGGGGGCCTTTAGGGAAGCATTGAAGCAATTCGAGCTCTGCCTCAAACTTTATATAGAACAGGAGAATTCTGCAGGAATTCAAAAGACCGAGGCGAAAATTGCTGAGCTCAAGAAGTTAATGAATTCTGCCACATGAATAATAAGGTTACGTCAACGATTCCAACGACGAACCGTTCATATACCTATTTCATGACATCAGAAAGATCTAAGATTGTTGTTTTGTGCATTTTCTATTCCGTATTGCATAAAAAAGTACATTTTGTGTGCAATAGACATACGGAATTGAATAATTGCACCGCGAAGTTTTAAAACGCAAGCATGGCACATCACCTTGCACGGAGAACCAAACGTGAAAAAGAGCACCCCATGTGCGGAGCCGCCCCTCTTAGCCCTCAATTTGGTGCAAAAGTACAAAAAAAATTGTTCTCCAACAAATTTTATAGGCAGAAAATAGACGGGGGCTCCCTACCCCCGCTTCAGCGCCTTACACGGCAGCTCCGCTGCTCACATCTGCACTGCAGCCAACGGGCTTCCCTTATTTCTCCACCAGTCTATACTCCTTGCCAGCGCCCACACGGTGACTCTCGAACGAGAACTGGCAGTCGTTCAGAGCGTTGCCCATCGCCGTGTTGCTAGTTCCCATGTCGAATGAGGCATAACGGTTACTCAAAATTTCTTTGATCTCGTCGATGCTGAGCCACCGCACATCCTCCGAGGGACGCGGTTTGCGGAACGTCTCGGCAATCATCTCCTCGAGGGTGTAGAGTTGCTGATAGGACTCGTTTTCCTTGATGAGCGTGGCTATCTCGTCGTCATTCAGCCAGAAGCGTTCACCGTGATTGAAGCAATAGAGTGCTTGAGCGAAGAGCTGGCGATGGTCGAGCGAGTCGTCGTAGTCGATATGTCCCTTCACGCCGACGCACACGAAGCGGCGACTACCCGTGGGGTCTGTCAACGGCTTACGCTTATTGGTTGTCCCGATGAACGAGGTGTAGCGGCGATACTGCTTGATGGTCTTGCCGTAGGGCGGACGGAACTTCACGTCGGCCGACGACAGCAGATACTTCAGCACCACCTGTTGCCCTTTCGTCGTCTTGTCGAACTCATCGATGTTGATCAAGGCGAACGAGGTCAGCGCAATGTTCAGGTCGAACTCATTCTTGAAGTTGATCTTGTCGTTGTAGTAGTCGCGCAACTCCGGCGGGAGGAGAATCTTACAGAAGCGCGTCTTTCCACAGCCCTGCCTACCGATGAGCAGCGGCACCAAGGCATTACCCGTCAGTTGTTTGTCGCTCTCGCGCCACTGCGCCACCATCCCCGTCAACCACATCTTTAGATACTTCTCCCAATGCGGCTGATCCGTGGGCACTCGTCTGGCGAGCTCTGCGATATAGTCGTTCCCGTCCCACTCCGGCAGTTTGTCGAGCCATGTGTTCACGGGGTCATATTGTTCAATACGGGTAGAATCGATGAAGCGGTTCACGTTCTTATCCCACGCTTTCAGTCCAATTTCTGTTGCCTGGAGCTTCATATCGTTGCGCACCTCATCGGTCAGAGGCTTATACTCCTGGTCGTCGCTGAACTTCTCCCGATACTCTGCCACACCCGTCATCAGGTTCTTACGCATGTCGAAGTTGGTATTCAGGAATATCTCTGTCCGCATGGCCTGGATGGTCTCTTCCGGCACACTCTTCAAGGGCTTCACCTTATGTTTCGCCATGTAGTCCTCCTGCAGGCTGACGTCATAGACGCTGGCAAACACGTTCCTCACCAGCATCGCGTCACTGCCCAAATCAGGGTGCAGTAGCGTCAGACCCTGTGCATGAGCCATAGGGATTCCTTCGTTCAGACAGGCCGTAGCCACTCGCATCAGCAACTCCATCTCGCGCTCCTCGTCAGGCACATTGAAGTAACGGCCCAGCACGTTGTTCACGATGGCGAGCCAGTTTAGGTGATAGGTCCTGACGATGGTACGGCCGGGCATCAGCATATCGCTTTCGTCGCTGATGCTGACGGGCTCCTGCTGCTCCGTCTTCTTCGCATCAACCAGAAATGCCCTCGCCTCTGGATTGTAGTACATCTCCGGATCAGCACTCAAGTAAACCGTTCGGTCCAATCGGGGCTCCAGATACTCGATGTCTATGTGGAACTGGTTCTGATAAGCCAGGCGCGCCGTCTGATACAGATTCTTATGGAACTGCAGTATATCAGCTTCAGCCGTTGGAAGCAGTCCGACACCTCCACTTTCGGAAAGGTTTTGGGAGGTTCCGTATAGCACACCCCGACAAACAATCTTCACGCTTCTGCCCGATGCGCCCAGAAACGCCATCAGCGTCTCGGGCATCCTGCTGACCTGATTCCTCAGGCTAACGGTCTGTTCATACGATTCCAGGCCATTCACTTCCAGCACCACCAGTCCGTTGTAGGCCAGCATGCATCGTTTCTTGTTCCTATTCACATATTCTGCCGCGAAGCAGATGCGTGGCAGCCAGATGTCTGGTCCGTGCTGCGATGTAATGCGTCCGTCTTCCAATCGAGTTGGTTTCATCAGATGGTACACCTCTCGAATGCTGGTAACCTCGTCAGCGACAGCACCTTCTCTGATCAGATTGGCGACATCGGATACCTCCAGGCGATTAATCACCTCTTTCTTTCTGCTAATTTTCAGTAATGTTGTGTTCATCATATTTGTTTTCATGAGATTATTTCTGCAAAGATACACAATTTTCCTGAAATCACCAATAAAATAAGGACTTTTCTTTCCCTTTTAACATACACCTAGCAAACACCGTTCATACACTTAACCTACACAAAAGGCTTTTGGCGTTCAAAAAGCTTTCGCCCAATCAATATGCTTCGCGAGTTCAATAGTCGAGGTGCCCCTAGCGGCAAAAGCATGCATCCAGTATAACTAGAGCATGCATCTAGAGCCTCGGGAGCATAGCTCTAGTGACTCCAGAGCATAGCTCTAGAGCCTCCGGAGCATGCCTTTTGCAAGCCAAGAGCATTCCTTTTAGGGTGTCAAAGCATGTCTTTTAGGGTACTAAAAGCATTGCTCTTGCAACCCAAAAGCATATCTTTGGCAAGTTGGGAGCATATCTCTAGCATGCCGGGAGCATGCTTTTATCGCCGGAGACACCTTGAACGGGCGAAAACCCTTTGAAAACCGAATGCCTTTAGGTGTATGACTAGTGTATGATAAATGTATGTACTATGTAAGAATAATGTATGAGAAAATTTAATAATACACTATATATCAATATATTATGATAACAATTGTGTATGTATTAGCAAATTATATGTATATACAACATTTTGATTATACCTCTTCTACTTATATGTATGAAACAGCAGTCTTTTTGCTCTCATTTCGTCATATTTGTATAAGAAACCATCAAAACATAGAATATGATAGCAGATTTCATCACCATGTATGACACCTTCTGTGAGTGCAACGAGGAATACTTTGACTGCGAACTCCCCATCCCGGAGTTCGCCCAGCTTCACGGTCCACGAACTTGCGGATACTTCGAATACACCAAGGGTGGGTGGTTCAACAAAGGCGTCTATTCCCCAATCATCTCCATCACCGACTACTATGATTTCACCCCTCGTCAGTTTCGTGACATCATGGTTCACGAGATGATCCATTTCTACCTCGCCCTCAACGGCAAAGACCGCAACTGTCATCACGGCAAGCAGTTCAAGACTATGGCTCGCCAGCTCAACAAAACCTTCCGTCTCCACATCACCCCCACCCTTGACATCTCACAATACAAAAAGAACCCCTATCGCCTCAACTGGTGGCAGCGCCTCTTCACACACCGCTAGTGTTCACGTCTGTACTACGATAGGAACGGAAGCGACGTATAGAGCACTGGTTAACAAGTAATCAGTGATGACTCAAGAAGTGTGAAAGGATTCTTGACAATATCATGATTATAACCCCAGCTGTACGAAGCCGACACACTTGGTGCTTTCAAAAAAAGAAAACCACCCTTTGGGAAGAAGGGTTACCCTATTACGACATTATTATTCAATCTGCCAAAATTTTACGCAGATTTCCTTGTCTTATTTTATAAAAATGTCTATTTTTGCAAACGGATAGATTTTAAATGAACAAATAGTTATGACTGACATGATTACATACCTTAGAAACTTCCGTGAAGAAGAACCTGAATGGCTAAAGGATTATTTTAATGGGAAAAAGTTCACATTCAAAGACATTATGTCATCAAGAGTGGGCTTTTATCCTGGTTATTATCTTAAATTGCATTGTGACGGAACATTGATTAGGGTGGGCAACAAATCCCACTCTGTTCATTCCTTCCTCTACGTAGACCATATAAAAAGAAAATACTTAGAAGACGAAATAGCCAAGGAAAATAGTTTTCTTGGCTATCATCCTGTTGGGTCGCCAATAGAATGGCAGGAATCAGATCTAATCCCCAGTGGCCAACATCCTATTTTAAGAACTACATTTAATATTCAAGAAAATCCTTATTGCTTTTCAATAATAATGAATCGCGATGAGGACAAAGACGACTCATGGGGTGCAGAGCATTTTGTTGTAACTTTTCTATTCGGAGATAGTATAAATGTATACTACCGCCTATTTAGGAAAGAATATTCAAAGGCTCCTTGGCTGTTTTTCCTTAATGAGCGTTATAAAGGAACATACTTTGAGCGAGACATTCAAAATAGTCATCGTTATCCACCATATGTCATATTTGCAAATAACGCCAACATCTGGAAGGAATATGAAAAAGTGGAGAATATTTCTCCAGTTGGTGGTGTTTTCAATAGAAGACATGATTTGTATAAATACAATAATAATCTAATATAATGGTCAAATCTTTTTGCATTGATTTATTTGACGGTCATTTGATATTCGAAGATAATGGCCAGAAAGTTTTGGTTGACACAGGCAGCCCTGTTACCATTGGCATGGACAGTCATTTTGATTTTATGGGTAACCAATACAACTGTCACACCAACTTTTTGGGAAAAAACATTCCTGAGATATCGGAAATGATGGGTTATGACATTGATGTATTGATGGGTCTGGATCTATTAAGACAATTCTACATTCAGACTGACTATCAATCGAAAAAGATAACATTCAGCAGTGAGGAGATGCTTTTCGAGGCGATTTGCTCTGTACCTATCATTCAGGAGAATGGTGTTGTTTGCATCAATTTGATAGTTGACGGGCGAAGTGCAAAACTCGCTCTAGATACAGGAGCCAAGATCTCCTATATAGACAAAAGTTATACCGACGGGAGGACTATCGTAGAAACCAGAGAAGATTTCAGCCCGTTGATTAATAGGACATTCAACACTCCGATTTATTCCATGGAAGCTATCATCGGTGATCAGCCTTTCCCTGTCAACTTTGGCAACCTGCCTTCTGAAATAGCCATGATGCTCAGGGCAATGGGTCTACTTGGTGCTATAGGGTTTGATTTGTTCAATGCCTTCACTGTACACCTGGATTTTAACAAGAACGAGCTATCACTTTCTCGATGAGAATCACTTCTGCCGGGAATCGGCATTTCACGTGAACTTGATAGCTCTAACTGCTCCATCAATTCGACAAAAAGAATAAAATTCTTTGTCTTGTCCTCACAAATTTGTATCTCTGGCGACGCCTATGATAGGATGCAATCTAGAGGAATCTTCGCTCTATACTCTGTTTTTTCGCTATTTAATGTGCAAATTACAAAAAAAAGTTGTATCTTTGCAAATTAGAAGTAAAAACTTAAAGAATCTTTGGCACTATCCTAACCAGAATTAATTCATTTTAATTATGAATGACTACAAATCTCAAATCAAGGCTGTCGTTGACAGCATCCGTCAGGATATGAGAGTTTTAGGAATGTTTGCTTTCCAAGGTGTTGGCGACATCGATGTACTGCGCAATTGTTTTATCCGCTCCTACGAGGCTGCTATAGAAGGTGAGAAAATCTACAAGGAACATTTTCCCGACACCCCTCTTAATGCCCCTATCACCCTTTGTGACGGTGATACCAATATTGAGCCCATCAAAGAGTTCTATGACCACCTGAAGTCCGAAGAATTCGTTCCCATGCCCTTCGATGTGCCCAAATACGGGGAATACACTATGACCCTCAATCACTTGTTCATAGCCCTACAGCAAGCAGGTATTTAAGGATTAATGAGCATTCCAATAATAAAATAATTGAATTTTTAACGGCTTTATAAATTGTTTATTGTCATTTCATATTATTTTTTCTTAACATGGATAAACCTGTAAAGAGCAATTTAAAGATATCGGGCTCAACAATAAAAGGGGTAGTTGACAAAACAGTCAAAAGCATTGAGATTCCTCAAGATGTTATAGAAATTAGACCTCGAGCTTTCATGTATTGTAGAAACCTTGAGCGAATTTACATCCCTAATTCCGTAATAGAGATTGGGGTTTCTGCGTTCTCAGACTGTAAGTCTTTAGAAGAGGTCACACTTCCCAGTGAACTTGAAAAAATTCCTGATCGTCTTTTTGAGGAGTGCCTTTCACTTCGTAAAGTAACGATAAAGGAGAACGTCAAGTTTATTAATTGGGGTGCTTTTGTTAATTGTCCTAACTTGACAGAGATAGTCGTGGACGAGAATAATCCGCGTTATCGTTCTGTTAATGGGTTTGTCTACAACAAAAAAATGACGATCCTTTACTTCGTTCCACGCAAGATTCAGCAGCAAGAATTGATTGTTACAGATACTGTTGAAACCATCCGTGAACGTGCATTTTGTTTGTGTAACGGCATAGAACGTGTTGTCTTGCCATCGAGGACACATAAACTTTCAAGTTACTCCTTTTGCTATTGTAGTTCGTTGTCGGAAATCTCTATGCTAGGTTGCGATAGTTTAGCTGTTAAATCTATTATTGGATGCAAATCTTTGAAGAGAATTATCTTTTCTAATCTCTTGACCACTATTCCTGCTGATTTTGCAAGTGACTGCTCGTCGCTTGAAGAAATTTCATTCCCGGAAAAACTCAAAAAAATTGATTCTTATGCATTTATAGATTGCATTTCTCTAAAAAAAATCACTCTTCCTGTAGGGTTAAGAGTTTTGGGCAAAGGCGCATTTTATGGATGTAATGCATTAGAACGAATAGATGTTGCTCCAGACAACAAATATTTTACTTCAGTAGACGGAGTCCTTTACGATAAAAAAATGGAATCAATATTATTATATCCTCCTTCTCATATCAATGAACGTTTTGTTATCCCTTCTTCTATAACTCATTTGGATGATGAGGTTTTTCATGATTGCAAAAATCTTAAAGAACTTCATTTCCCCAATTATACGGTAATTAACAATCCTGTTATCGCTTGTCGCGCGTTGACTGCTATTCATATACATATGAAGGAAATCAATGGGGGAAGAATAAGCAATAATGCATTCAAATACGTTAATAAGAAACGTTGCACCCTATATGTTCCTCAAGAATCACTCCAGATATTCCGGGAGTATCCTGCTTTTGCAAAATTCAAAGATATTCAGGGGATTCCCATGACTATTGATGAAGTCAAGTTTGTTGACATGATAGAATACAATCACGATGCTACAGTTATTACTCGTATAAAAGAACATTATCAAAAGTTCGTCAGCCAAGTCGAAATACCAGATGGAATTAAGGAGATCGGGCAAAACGCCTTTAAGGGCTGTGACAATCTCACTTTTGTCACTTTCCCATCTTCCTTGGAAATTATTGGCAGCAATGCATTCCAGGGATGTTCTCTAACGCAAATCGTTATACCCGAAGGGGTGAGGATGATTGGCGAAAGTGCTTTTATGAACTGTAATAATCTCACTTCAGTTACATTCCCATCCTCATTGGAAAATATCGGCAATAATGCATTTCGCGGGTGTTCTCTTACCCAAGCCATTTTACCCGAAGGGGTGAGGATGATTGGCGAAAGTGCTTTTATGAACTGTAATAATCTCGCTTCAGTTACTTTCCCATCCTCACTGGAAAATATTGGTAATTATGCATTCCGTGGGTGTTCTCTTACTCAAGTCGTCATCCCCGAAGGAGTAAGGAAGATTGGTGATGCCGTTTTTATAGACTGCAATAATCTCACTACTGTTACTTTCCCATCCACATTGGAAATTATTGGCAACTATGCATTCCGCGGGTGTATTTAGAGACCTCTAAACAACCATAAACAATGAAAAACACATAGAGATAAACCACTGTATATCAACCTCTTTTAGATTTTAA
>JAEEGH010021528.1_pt1 | contig 13310 bp, 9 predicted proteins | sample 9134181 | NCBI WGS metagenome assembly JAEEGH01 (sample SAMN16246544, study PRJNA631951) | gut metagenome | biome: gut microbiome; feature: rumen; material: DP-attached | host: Bos | place: Iran: Karaj | collected 2018-10
GCCATCGAGTTCAAGATGAACCTCGGCCTCCTCGACCTCAAAGTCGACGACCCCGACATCTACATCCGCTCCTTCAACAACCTCACCACCCGCACCTTCATGCTCTCCTTCACCTTCGAAGGCTAACCGGACGATAGTCCTTTCCCCATCGGCAAATCACACTAATTATGTAAATTAAAGAAAAAAAATTTGCATAGTCCAAAAACTATGCGTACCTTTGCACCGTCAACACACATTAAACACCCACCAAAAAGAACCGACGCGCCGATGGTCTATAACTGGCAAACAATCCATTATGAAAAAATTACTATCCGCAATGCTGCTCATCCTTCCGTCCTCCATTGCCCTGTCGCAAGATTTGGGAACCCTGCAATCCACTGCCGACTACCACTACAAATCCTACATTCTGGGGAATGTCAGCGGGGAAGGCAATTGCCAGATACAGCTGTATTCTAACGGCGTAGTCATCCGCTTTTATAAGGTCGGCAGCAAAGAATTCGGCAACCAGCATGTTTTTTATTATCGACAACAAGGTTCCTACGGGACACTTATCTATGTCGAGCCATCCAACTCGTCAACTTACAACTCACTGGAAAAGTACACCGACGGGAGATACAACATGTACGTTAATGACCCGACCAATATGTTCTTCAGCCATAGTTTGTTACACAGCTTTACAAAAGGGTCCAACAACATCGAATACAACATGTGGGATCAGCCCGCCGCTCCTGCAAACAACAACTATAACAGCGGTAATAACTACAATACTAGCAACAACAATAGCCAGGCAACAAAATGCAACCGGTGTTCCGGCGACGGAAGATGCCATGGATATGGCGGAACGACTGACTATATGCGGCTGCACTGCGGCGGTTCTGGACAATGTAGCAAATGCTATGGGAAAGGCTATGTTCAGAATCCCTATGATATAACCCAGCAGATACGCTGCTCCTCCTGTAACGGAACAGGCAAGTGTCAGCAATGCGGCGGCACCGGCAGATGCAGCAAGTGCGGTGGCAGCGGACACTAGTCAGAGTCTTCTTTTGAACCCCCTCAATGCCGGCCAACCTCATCGAGTTTTTTGGCTGGCATTTTTCTTTTTCTTCTCCGAAAACAGCAAAAAAATGGTCATCTAACCTTCTAATTTATAAAATTATCTTCTTATCATCTTCTACTATACTTCTTATGTACTTTTTATAAAAATTTATTTTAGTAGACAATAAATAGAATTTAGTTACGTTATCATAGATAAAATATTAAAAATTATGGGTAAGCAGACATCTGGTATCAATGGTGGATTCCAAGGGAAAGTGGGCAATGCCGTGGGGTATATGTGGCGCGGGCAGTGGTGCGTGAGGGCCAAGCCGCGGGAGTTCCACGATGCGAAGACGGAGAAGCAGCTGGAGCAACGGGCGCTCTTCAAAGCTTCGGTGGCTTTCGCCGGGCGGCTGAAGGACATCTTGCGCATGGGCTTCCAGCGGTCGGCGCTGAAGGTGCACAAGACCGAGTGCAACTACTTCCTGATGGTCAACAAACATTGTCTGGCGTGGGATGGCGAGTCGCTGGCGGTGGATTATGAGCACCTGCGCCTGAGCGAGGGCCCCGTGGCGCCAGTGGCGTTCACACGCGTGGAGCGCGGGGCGAACGACGAGCTGGTGATTGAGTTCGAGAAGAACCCCGAGCACCGGAACTGCAACGGCAACGACAAGGTGTATGTGGCGGCCATCTGTGCGGAGCGCGAAGAGGCGGTGCTGTCACTGCCGGTATACAGGCGGATGAAGCGCATTATGGTGGTGCTGCCCGAGCACTGGGAGGAAATGGAGGTGCACCTCTACGGCTTTGTGCAGGACAACGCAGGGAGGACGTCGGAGAGCGTGTATATCAACCTAGAGGGCAAAAGCCTCGACACAGCGGATGCCGTCGAGGGCGGAGCTGACGATGCCGCCGGCGTAGCCGGCGCCTTCGCCACAGGGGTAGAGGCCGGCGAGCTGGGGATGCTGGAGGGTAACCTTGTCGCGGGGGATGCGCACAGGCGACGACGTGCGGCTCTCGACGGCTAAGAGCGAGGCCTCCTCGGTGATGAATCCGCGCATCTTGCGGTCGAAATCCTTAAATCCTTGTATCAAACAGTCGACGACGAAGGGCGGCAGCACCTCGTGCAGCGGGGCGCTGACGCAGTGGCCCATGTAGTTGCTGCGGTTGAGGCGCGACGAGGGCTTGCGGCGGAGGAAATCCACCAGACGCTGCGAGGGCGCGTCGATGCAGCCGCCAGCAGCTTCGAAGGCATGGGTCTCTACGGAGCGCTGGAAGTCCATCAGTGCATGCCATCCCTCACCACCTATGTCTTCCAACCCCACGGTGACGGCAATGCCACTGTTGGCAAAGCCGCTGTTGCGGGCGGCGTTGCTCATGCCGTTGACGACCTGCTGTCCCCCCGCCGTGGCGGCAGGCACGATGACGCCGCCGGGACACATGCAGAAGGAGAAGACGCCATGCCCTCCCACCTGGGTGACAAGGCTGTAAGTGGCCGGGGGCAGCAGGGGGGAGTATCCCTTACCGTGATATTGTATCTCGTTGATGAGTTCCTGCGGATGTTCCACCCTTACCCCCAGGGCGAAGGGCTTGGCCTCGAGGAACCACCCATGACGGTCGAAGAGTTCATAGATGTCGCGTGCCGAGTGGCCGGTAGCCAAGATGACGGCGTCGGCTGGAATTTCTTCGCCGGCGGCGGTCATCACACCGCGCACACGACCGTCCTTGACGATGAAGTCGGTAACACGGGTGTTGAAATGATATTCGCCACCATGCTCGACGATGGTCTTGCGCATGCTGGCGATGATGGCCGGCAGGCGGTCGGTGCCTATATGGGCATGGACGTCGACCATGATGTCGGAGTCGGCGCCGTGCTCCACGAAGAGGCGCAACACCTGCGACACATCGCCACGTTTGGTAGAGCGAGTATAGAGTTTTCCGTCGCTGTAAGTCCCTGCGCCCCCCTCGCCGAAACACCAGTTGCTGTCGGGGTTCACCCCCTTGGTGCGCACCATCGTCACGATGTCTTTCTTGCGTTCCTCCACGGGTTTGCCACGCTCGACGATGACGGGCCTGATGCCCAGCTGCAGCGCCCGCAGGGCGGCGAAGAGGCCCGCAGGACCGGCGCCGACGATGAGGATTCTGGGAACGTTAGGATTCGGAATAATCGGAGGATTCGGAATAATCGGAGGATTCAGACCCACCTCGACAATACAATGATAGAGCACTTTTTTGCGGCGGCAGTCGATGCTGCGACGGGTGATACGGAAAGGCTCCATCCCCTCTTCGCGTACACCCAAGGCCTTCGCCACGGCGTGGCGGACGGCGGAGGGGGAGGCATACTCCTCGGGGGTGAGGTCTATCTGTATCTGCTTCATGGCGGAGAATTATCTGGCGGTATCGAGGAGCGTCTGGAGTTCTTTTATCTCGTCGCGGAACTTGGCGGCGGCGAGGAAATCGAGTTCTTTGGCGGCGAGCTGCATCTTGCGCTGACGGTCACGGATCTCCTTACGCAGTTGCTCCTTGGTCACGGAAAGGAAGGCCTGATTGGGGGCGGGGCTCGGCGGCTGGGGAGCGTCGTTGCCGTAAGGGGCGCGAGGCTCGGCGGCATGGGAGAGCTCGGGCCAGTCGACCTTTGGTTTGTCCGACATCTCGGCAGCACGTTCGATAACGCTGGTGGTGCCGATGATGGCGTCGGTGCTCTTCACTATCTGGCGTGGCACGATGCCGTGTTCCATGTTGTATTTTATCTGCTTGTCGCGGTGACGGTTGGTAAGGTCTATAGCGCGTTGCATAGAGCCCGTGATGGTGTCCCCATAGAGGATGGCCTTGCTGTGCACGTTGCGGGCGGCACGACCGATGGTTTGGATGAGGGCACGGTCAGAACGGAGGAAGCCTTCCTTGTCGGCATCGAGGATAGCCACGAGTGACACTTCGGGGAGGTCGAGCCCCTCACGCAAAAGGTTGACACCCACCAACACATCGAAGACCCCCATGCGGAGGTCGCGCATAATCTCTACACGCTCAAGGGTGTCGACATCGGAGTGAATATATTTACTCCTGATTCCTAAGTTGATGAGATAGGATGTCAACTCCTCGGCCATGCGTTTGGTGAGGGTGGTAACGAGGACGCGCTCGCCTTTGTCGACAGTATTCTCTATCTCGTCCAGCAAGTCGTCGACCTGGCTGACGGCGGGGCGCACCTCGACAACGGGGTCTAGAAGTCCTGTGGGACGTATGACCTGTTCCACCACCACTCCTTCGGCCTCGGCGAGCTCGTATTCGGCCGGGGTGGCGGAGATATAGATGGTTTGTCCTGTGAGACGGTAGAATTCGTCGTAAGTCAACGGGCGGTTGTCGAGAGCCGAAGGGAGGCGGAATCCGTACTCCACCAGCGATGTTTTGCGACTGCGGTCGCCGCCGTACATGGCACCGATCTGGGGCACGGTGACATGACTCTCGTCGACAACGAGGAGGAAGTCGTCAGGGAAGTAGTCAATGAGGCAGAAAGGACGACTGCCGGGGGAGCGGCCGTCGAAGTAGCGGCTGTAGTTCTCGATGCCAGAGCAATAGCCCAGTTCCTGGATCATCTCGAGGTCATAGTTGACACGTTCTTCGAGCCTTTTGGCCTCGAGATGCTTGTCGATGGAGATAAGATAGTCGCGACGTTCAAACATGTCGCGCTGTATCTGTAGGATGATCTCCGGCAGGTGATCTTTGGAGGTAAGGAAGTTGGAAGCGGGGTAGATAACAACCTCGTCGAAACGTTCGAGGCGCTGGCCGCTGACGGGGTCGAAACTCTCGAGAGACTCCACTTCATCATCCCAAAAGGAGACACGATAGCAGAAGTCGGCGAAGGAGGGGAAGATGTCGACGGTGTCGCCTTTGACACGAAAGCGGCCGTTGGTGAACTCTATCTCGTTGCGCACATACTGTGCGTCGAGGAGTCTCATAAGGAGGGTATCACGCTGGAGGCGGTCGCCGACACGAATCTCCACGGTACCTTTCTTGAATTCGTCAGGGTTACCGATGCCATAAATGCAGCTGACAGAGGAGACCACGATGACGTCGCGGCGGCCGCTAAGGAGAGCACTGGAGGCGCGTAGGCGCAGCTTGTCAAGCTCGTCGTTGATGGCGAGGTCCTTCTCAATATAGGTATTGGTAGCGGCGATATAGGCCTCGGGCTGGTAGTAGTCGTAGTAGGAAACAAAGTATTCGACGGCGTTGTCCGGGAAGAACTGACGGAACTCACCGTAGAGCTGTGCCGCAAGGGTCTTGTTATGACTCAGCACCAAGGTAGGTCGCTGGAGCTGCTGTATGACATTTGCCACGGTGAAAGTTTTTCCACTACCCGTGACACCCTGCAACACCTGCGCCCGCTGTCCACTACGCACACCGTCGACCAGCTGGCGGATGGCCTCGGGCTGGTCGCCGGTAGGTGCAAAGTCGGATTTAAGTTTGAAGTCCATCTATGTGTGACTACTTGGTGGAAATCACCAAATAATCTGTATACTGCCAGAACAGTTTGGGATTGAGAATACGGAGGTAAGCAGTGACTTTCTTGTTCTCCTCGCTGGGCACGAACTCATAGCTGCCTTCGGGATGCTGTGTGACGAGGATAGGTTTCTTGAGGTTGATGGTGATGGTGGTGACTTTGGTGCGGTCGATTTCAGTGAACTTTTCGGTGTTCATGTTGGCCACGGTGCCCTGCTTGCGGCCGATGCCTATGAATCCGCCGCTCTTGCTCACGATGCCTGCATCCTTGAGGTCGTCGTAGGTACCCACGACGAACCATGCACGGTTGGCATCGGAGATCTGCTTGGCAATGAGCTGGTCTTTCTCCTGGTTGGAGGCGGTGAGGTCGTCGACATTCTTATTGAGACCTTTGACCACCTTCTTGCTCTCCTCGAGCTCGCCGGCCATGTGCTCAAGTTGACTGGTGAGTTCGACTATCTGAGCCTCTTGTGCGGCGCTGCGTTCCTCAAGGCGGACGATGTAGGCCTGGAGGTCTTTGTTCTTGCTGCTGAGGTTATTGATACGTCCGTTGAGCTGTTTGATCTTCTCCTTGTTGGAAGCCAACGTCTCCTGAAGAGCCGCTATGCGGTCGGAGAGTTTGCGCTGCTTGACTTCGGGGTTCTTGCTGTTCATCTCCTGCATGGCTGCCGCATACTCGGACTCGAGCTCATCGAAGGTGCTGTCGACTGCGTTGAGCATAGCATAGACACTGTCGCGCTCAGCCACGACGTTGTTACGTTCGGTCACCAGCGCGGCATTCGCCTTCTTCAAAGAATCGACCGTGCTATCGCTATCGTTACCACAGGCCACAAAGGAAAAGGTGGTGGCCATCAGGCTTGCTGCCAAAAAGATTTTCTTCATCTTGATCTATTATTTATTTTGTTTATCAAATCATGAGTCTGCCGTCGAAACGACAAAAGGTTAACGCACCGGACACTGTTTCTATTGTGCGCGGGCGTGTTAAAAAAGTATAAAAATCAGTGTAGGCTATTTCTTAACCACTTTGCTCGCCAGACCTTCACAGCGGAGCATATAAACACCTGCACGGAGGGCGGTGAGGTCGAGGGTGTTGCGACCCTGGCACAAGCTATAGCAAGACACTGTGCGACCCTTGGCATCTATCAAGACTGCCTTGGAGGGACGAAGAAGTGTGACGAAGAGATAGTCGGCGGTAGGATTGGGATAGATGACCAACTGTGCGCCGAGTGACGAAACCTCAGCATCGTCGATACCCTGGAGGGAGGTTAGCACAGCAACACCCGTGAGGTCGAAGCCGCCGCTGCCATACGTGGCATACTCGTTGGTGGGATAGGGGTCGTTGACGATATGGCCGAAGGCATCATAGGTAGCGTACTGTGGGTCGATGGTGCCGACGACGTCGACGAGGCGCACATGGGTGATGTTGTCGATGTCGAGGCCAGTGCTGTCGCGCAGTTCCTCAAGGTCGAAGGGGGTGCCATAGCCCACGCGGAACTTGCCGGCGAGATTGTTGAGGTTGGTAGGGTCGAGGGAGCCGCTGGAGCCCACCTGAGTGGTGGTCTGCGTGAGCGAGGTGGCGGGGAAGCGCACGAAACGCTCGCCGTCGGAGCTCACCTCGACAAAAGCCAGCTCAAGGAAGTTGTCGTTGAAAGAATTCTCATAGACCGCAAAGTCGGGACCCAGCACATTGTGAATGGGGGCTCCGAAGGTAAGTGTGGCGGTGCCGCCGTCGCCGAGGCTGACCGCCACGGTGGTGGAGGTGCCTGCAGGACCAATGCCGTACTCTTCTTCACCAAAAAACACATGGGGACCGTCGGGGTCGACGATATCAACGGGACCGCGCTCGACGCTGCAGCCCGTGGCCCATCCGATGATGGCGCTGCTGTCGCAATGGACGGCATTGCAGCCAGAAGTGCCCACGGCACCACAAAAAGAGCCCTGCCCCTGGACACTCGAAAAGAGGCCCAGGGACAGTGCTACCATGAAAAAGACATTACGTTTCATTCTTTGACAATTTTTACCACGCTGTCGGCCACTCGGAGCATGTAGACACCACTGGTCAGGTGGCTGAGGTCCAGACGGGTCTCGGCACCGTTAACCATGAAGGTGGCGACAAGGCTGCCACGCATGTCGTAGAGGACAGCGGTGTTGCTGCTACCTTCAATGCCACTGATGGTTACCATTCTGGCAACGGGATTGGGATAGACACTGATATTGACATTGTCAACATTGGCGATACCCTGGGTCTGAGGAGCGCTGACAGGATAAACAGTCATGGGGAATACCATGGCATAGGTCACGGTGTCGATGGTGATACCAGCGGCATAGTCGCCCCATTTGAAGAAGTCGTTATTGGAAAGTTCAGTGGCCATACCAACAGAAGCGTTGCTGTTGCCGTTGTAGGTGCTCATCCACCAGCCGGGATTGAGTGCGCTCAAAGTGTCACCATTCTCTACAAAATAGATGTCCGTGAGCCAGCCATTGTCAGCAACAAAGCTGAAGCGCGGGTCGGCGGCGGCAATGTCATTCATGGCAGCCTCCACGCTAACACTTTCAGTAGCAAAGCGGTAGCCCCAAGCGAGGGCGGTGTCAGCCCAGTTGACAGCGAGGACAACCTCATTGGAACCCGTGCCAACCCAATAGAGGATGTCGCTGACGGCGATGGTAGCATCCTCGGGCTGCGGATCAACAGGAGCATTGGGATCAGGAGCCATAATCATAGTGTCGGCAGGATACGACTCGTAGGTATACTCATCCATCGGCAACCAGTCGACAAAATCGCCGCTAACCATGATGTCGGCAGCTGCACCTTCAGACTGCTTGTTGGAGCCATCAGTAGCTGTCCAATTGTACCACCACCAGCCTGCGGGACCGACCAAATTCAGGCCCATCTCAGCGTTAACATAGGTCAAGTTGTTGATGAGCGTGTAAGTATTGGTGCCATGCGCAATGGTGAGGTTGGTGTCGTAGGCGGCGATGGTATCCATCAAGTCGGCAACCGAGACATTGGCGCCATTCCACTGCACACCCCACGCAATACCGATATTACCAGCAGTAGCGTCATTCCAAGTAATGGCAATGACAGCACGGTTTGTGCCTGTGCCAGTCCAGAACTGGATGTCACTCTGAGGAACCACGGGGTTCGAATACTGAGCCATGGCGCCAAAAGAGAGTACCAGGCCTAAAGCTAAAGCAAATACTTTTTTTACCATATTGATATTGTTTTTAATTAATACTTCAATCTCAATATCGGTAGCGGAAATCTTCGGGGATAAGACCTGCGGCAAATGCAAATCTTCTGTCACCGGGTGCTTTTTCCTCGAAAGCGGTACCGATTTTCAGATTTGGCAGGTCTTCTGGCTTGCTCTCCTCGGCCCTGTCTTCCCATACAACTATGGCGCCGTACAGTGACATATCATTTTGAGCCTCAGCATTTGAGCTTACAGCAGCGGGACTGCGCCGGACTCTCACCGGCTTCCCTTTTCACACCCTCTCGAGGGTGACCAAATCGGCGGCAAAATTACAAAATAAAACTGATGTGACAAAATATTTTTTTTCCCCATTCGTTATATAATATGTTATGAACATATTGCTACAAAACTGGGAGTTCCCCCCATTTGACCAAATAAAGACCGAAGATTACGAACCAGCCATCCGCGCCGCTATAGAAGAGGCGGAGCGCAACGTGGAGGCCATTGCCACCTCTACCGAAGAACCCACCTTCGAGAACACTGTGGAGGCGTTGGAGACAGCCTCTCGGCGACTCGACAGGGTGAGTGCCATTATGATGAACCTCAACGAATGCTGCACCAGCAAGGAGCTGCAGGACACAGTGATGAAGATGGAACCGCTGATGACACGCTTCTCGATGAAAGTGGTGACCGACAAGAGGCTGTATGAAAGAGTGAAAAGAGTTGCCGAAAACTTCAAAAACACTGAATATTCCGAAAAGAAGACCCTCCTTGACAACACCCTCAAAGGCTTTGTGCGCCACGGCGTAGCCCTTCCCGACGAGGAGCGCAACCGCTTCAAACGCAACGCAGAAGAACTCAGCGAACTGCAGGTGCTCTTTGGGCAGAATGCACTGGCAGACCTGAACGAATGGCGGCTGCTCCTTACCTCCGAGGAGGAGTTGGACGGGTTACCATCGGCAGTACGCGACGCGGCCCACGAAGAGGCCGTTGCCCAGGGCACCGAGGGATGGCTCTTCACTCTGGCAGCACCCTCTTACGTCCCTTTTATGACCTACAGTGTCCGCAGAGACCTGCGAGAAAAGATGTATCGTGCCTATGGCAGCATCGGGGGCCGAGGCAACGAACACGACAACAACAAAGTCATCAAGCGGATTGTGGAGCTTCGCACCGAACAAGCCCGTCTACTGGGCTTCAAGACCTACTGCGACTACGTGCTCGAGGACCGCATGGTGCAAAACCTGCCAAATCTGTGCCGCTTTATGCAGGAACTGAAAGAATCCGTACTGCCTGCCGCCAGGAAAGACCTCGCCGAGGTTCAGCACGCTGCAAAAGAGGAACAACAACTCATGCCATGGGACTTTTCCTACTATGCCGAGCAAATCAAGCAACAACGCTATAATCTCGACAGTGAGATCCTGCGGCCTTACTTCCCTTTAGAGTCGGTGCGTGAGGGCATCTTCGGCCTCTATGGACGGCTGTACGGCCTACGCTTCGACGAAGACCGGAACATACCAGTCTATCACGAGGATGTGCACGTCTATCGCGTCAGCGACGGGAAGCGCGAAATGGGGATATTGTATCTGGACATGCATTCCCGTCCTTCCAAGCGTAGCGGTGCCTGGATGACTGAGTTCCGCGGGCAGTATGGTGACGTGCGTCCACAGATACAGGTAGTGTGCAACTTCAGCAAACCCACTGCCGACACCCCCGCCCTGCTACGTTTCAGTGAGGTAGAGACCTTTATGCATGAGATGGGACATGCCATGCATGGCATGCTGAGCGATGTGCAGTACGAGAGTTTGAGCGGCACCAACGTCAAACGTGACTTCGTGGAGATGCCCTCTCAGGTGATGGAGAACTGGTGCTATGAGCCAGAGTTCCTGGCCACTTTCGCACGGCACTACCAGACCGGAGAGCCACTGCCGACGGAGTATGTAGAGAAGATACGAGCCTCCCAGAACCACATGGCCGGCTGGCTCTGCCTGCGACAACTGAATCTCGGATTCACCGACATAGCTTTCCATACTATGTCGGACACATCAGACTTGCTTGACTCAGCAGACTTCAAGGCCGAGAACATCGAGGTACAAGCCATGACCAACCTGCTGCCGCGAGTGCCTGGCTGTTGCACCGCCACCAACTTCAGCCACATTTTCGGCGGCGGTTACGCCAGCGGCTACTACGGATACAAGTGGGCCGAGGTGCTCGATGCCGACATTTTCAGCCGTTTCAAGCACGACGGCATCTTCAACCACGACACCGCAGAAGCTTTCCGCCGTGAGATCCTGTCGCGTGGCGGCACCGAGCAACCCTCCGTACTCTTCAAAAACTTCATGGGACGAGACCCCGACAGCAAAGCCCTGCTCCGCCGCATGAATCTAATCAATTAATTCCATTAACTTCTTTTATTTCATAATCCTTATGAACGAACAACTAGCGAAACAGATACTTAAAATCTTTGTCAACAACCCTTTCGACTCTTATAACCACAAGCAGATAGCCTCGCGCATCGGCGCCAACAGCAAAGCTGAGCGACAGGAGGTGATACGCACCCTGCAGCAACTCTTCGAGCAAAAGCAACTGGTGGAAGACGACCACAAAGGGAAGTACAAAATCAACCCCAAAAACATCAACGACGACCTGGTGCCCACAAACTATGTCACCGGCACCATCGACATGAAACAAGGCGGGAAAGCCTACGTCATTCCCGACGAGGAAGGCCGCGAAGACATACAGATAGCCCCCAACAACACCCACCACGCCCTGCACGGCGACACGGTAAAGGTGCTGATGTTCCCCCAGCGCAAGATGCACAAGCCCGAAGGGCAGGTGGTAGAGATTCTGAAGCGGGCCAAGACACGCTTCGTGGGCGTCATCCAGAAACAGGAACGCTTCGCCTTCATGGTGAGCGACAGCCGTACAATGAATGTCGACATCTTCATCCACATCGACGACCTCGCCGGTGCCGAGAACGGCGACAAGGTACTGGTGGAAATGACCGACTGGCCCGAGCGCATGAACAACCCCGTGGGGCGCGTCATCAAACGGCTTGGAAAGCCCGGCGACAACAACGTGGAGATGCAGAGCATCCTGGCGGAATATGACTTCCCCTTGGAATTCCCCAAGGAAGCTGAAGCCGAAGCAAAAAAGATAAAGAACCCCACCAAGAAAGATATTGCTTCGCGACGCGACTTCCGCGACGTGCTCACCTTCACCATCGACCCCGCCGATGCTAAAGATTTCGACGATGCCCTCTCCTATCGCATGCTGGGAAACGGCCACATCGAAGTGGGCGTACATATTGCCGACGTGAGCCACTACGTCAAACCGGGCTCCGCCATCGACCGCGAAGCCTACGAGCGCGGCACCTCGGTCTACCTCGTCGACCGCACCATCCCTATGCTTCCTGAAAAACTATGCAACGAAGTGTGCTCCCTGCGACAGGACGAGGACAAACTCTGTTTCAGCGTCGTCATGGAGATGGACCCAAAAGCCAAGGTCCTCAACACCTGGATGGGCAAGACCGTCATCCGCAGCAACCGTCGCATGGCCTATGAGGAGGCTCAGGAGATAATTGAAAATGGAAAATTGGAAATTGACAATTCGGCTGACGCAGTCGATGAAGCCATCCTGAAACTGCATGGCCTCGCCACCATTCTTCGCAACCAACGCTACAAAAACGGTGCCATCAACTTCGAGAGCCAAGAAGTGAAATTCCAACTCGACGAGAACGCCCACCCCATCGGAGTCTACATCAAAGAAAGCAAAGAAGCCAACTGGCTCATCGAGGAATTCATGCTGCTAGCCAATAAGACCGTGGCTGAAAGCATAGGGAAAACAAGGAAAACCGGAAAAACAGCCCCCACTGCCCGCACTTTCGTATACCGTGTCCACGACGAACCGAACCCGGAAAAACTCAACACTTTCGTTGAATTTGTCGCCAAACTGGGATTCAGCATGAAGATAGGCTCGCGCAAAGCGCTAGCTGAAAGCTACAACCGACTCTTCGAGAACATTGCAGGTCGAGGAGAGGAGAACATGATTGACACCATTGCCATCCGCACCATGAGCAAGGCATACTACAGTACCGAGAACATCGGTCACTACGGACTCGCCTTCACCCACTACACCCACTTCACCTCCCCCATCCGCCGCTATCCCGACCTCATGGTCCACCGCCTGCTCGACCTCTACCTGCACGACGGCAAATCGGTCAACGCCGACGAATACGAAGAGTACTGCCGCCACTGCTCCGTCATGGAAAAGAAAGCCGCCGACGCCGAGCGCACCAGCATCAAATACAAACAGGCCGAATACCTGGCCGACAAACTGGGGCAGGTATTCCCCGCACTGATCAGCGGTGTCAGCAAATGGGGCATCTACGCCGAAATCGAAGGAAACAAATGCGAGGGCATGATACCCATCGGCAGCCTCAAGGATGACTACTACATGCTCGACGAAGACAACTACCAAGTCATAGGCCGTCGCCACGGTCGTTGCTACAAACTTGGATACCCCGTGCACATCCGAGTCCGTAAAGTCGACCTACTCAAAAAACAGATTGACTTCGACCTCGTCGAAGAAGACGAG
>JAEEGH010021530.1_pt1 | contig 13310 bp, 6 predicted proteins | sample 9134181 | NCBI WGS metagenome assembly JAEEGH01 (sample SAMN16246544, study PRJNA631951) | gut metagenome | biome: gut microbiome; feature: rumen; material: DP-attached | host: Bos | place: Iran: Karaj | collected 2018-10
CAAATCGCGTGGTTTGTTGCAGGCGGTAGTCAGCAACGAAACCTCTAAGTTCTTCGACGAGAAGGGCGCAGAGATCGCAATGAACGACCTCTGCCGTGAGATGGCGATCACCCTCACCGGTACGGTCAACGAGGCGAAGATCAAAGACCCTGCAGCTTTCTACAACACCATTGAGATCGCTGTCTCCGAGGTCCGCGTCCTGAGCCGTCCGACAACCGCCGAGGTAGTGGACATGAACGCCCTGAAGTTCGGCGACGAAGAGACGCTCCTGCGCTATAAGTTCGACAACCGTCAGGTCACCCTCCGCAACCCGCGTGATATGGCGATCCTGAAGGTGCAGTCGACGATCGCACGCGCTTTTGGCGAGTTCCTTAGCGCCAACGGCTTCACCCAGATCTTCACCCCGAAGATCGTCTCCGAAGGAGCAGAAGGTGGCGCTAACGTCTTTAAGATGGATTATTTCGGCAAGCAGGTATACCTCGCGCAATCGCCGCAGTTCTATAAGCAGATCGGCGTCGGCGTCTACGAGCGCGTCTTTGAGATCGCTCCTGCCTACCGCGCAGAGAAACATGCCACTTCCCGTCACCTCAATGAGTACATCTCCCTCGATGTCGAGATGGGCTTCATCAAAGGTCAGGAGGATGTCATGACCCTCGAGGCTGCTCTCCTCCGCCATATCATTGCTGTCGTTGAACGCGATTGCGCCCACGAACTCCAGCTCCTCAATGCGGTTAACCCCGTATTGCCCGAGCAGGTACCGGCATGGCGCCTGAGCGAAGTGCATGAGATCCTCTTCGAGAACCACCTCTGCGAAGCAGACCACCGCGGTGAAGACGACTTGGCTCCTGAAGAGGAGCGTGCTATCTGTAAGTACGCTTTCGAGAAATACGGTTCAGACTTCGTCTTTGTTACCCACTTCCCGTCCGAGCACCGTGCTTTCTATGCGATGGACGACCCCGATGACCCGAGTCTGACACTCAGCTTCGACCTCCTCATGAGAGGCCTCGAGATCACCTCCGGCGGACAGCGTATCCATAAAGAAGCCGACTACCGCGAGAAGATGCTCCGTCGTGGCATGAACCCCGATGCGTTCCATTTCTACCTCGATACTTTCCGCAACGGCATGCCTCCTCACGGCGGCTTCGCCATCGGCCTCGAGCGTATCACGGCTTGCTTCCTCGGCATCGCCAATGTCAAGGAATGCTCCATGTTCCCCCGCGACATCAACCGCGTCGCTCCGTAACACGTAGAATGGACTATAGAAATCAGAGACCTTCGGGTCTCTTTTTTTTGTTTTGTGGAGCTCGGACATAGGCGGTTTAGTCCTTCGCCGGTACTCTCTCTACGTTCGTGCCGTAGTTCGACCCTCGCGTCCGTCGCGTCGTCTGTTGTCCCGAATGTCATTCGGGCCTAGCCGACCAGGCCTATGACGGAGCGGCAGTGTTTATCTATGTTTATTTTCGTTATTTTTAAATTATTTTTATTATTTTTTTCTATTAACCATTAAACCCTAACCGAATTATGGCAAAAGCAACTGTGGGCGCCGCTGGTATCGAATACATCCAAGGCGCCTTGAAACGACCGAAGAAAGAGTACGACCAGCAACACGGGGTAAAAGCCCCAAGGGCCCTTCGGGGCTCTTTTTATTTAATAAACACGCGCATACACGTGCGAAAAGTACCATTTTTGCAAACTCTACTTTACAAAAATTACAAAAATATCCTTTTTTTGAGAAAAAGATGACAAAAATGTTGTGCAAATGAAAAAAAAGTAGTACTTTTGCCGCAAAATTCCCTTTGGGTGGAATTATTTATGTATAACAAACAATTTAAGGTATGAAGAAATTCTTACTCCTATTGTCCGTTTGCTTCATCGCTTTCGGACAGGTGTTGGCTCAGAGCCAAACGATTTCAGGTACCGTCCTTAATGCAGCTGACGACGAGCCGATCATCGGTGCTTCGGTTCAGGTGAAGGGTACTTCGAAGGGTACGATTACCGACGTTGACGGTAAGTTCTCCCTCGAGGTAGAGCCCGCTTCTGTGCTTGTTGTTTCGTTCATTGGTATGGGAACTCAAGAAGTTGCTGCCAAGGACGGTGTAGTTATTAACTTGTTGGAAGACAGCAAACAACTGGAAGAAGTCATGGTTGTTGCGTTCGGTACTTCGACGAAGAAATCTTTCACCGGTGCTGCATCTGTAGTAAAGGCGGATGAGATTACGAAGCGTCAGACGAGTAACGTGACCAACGCTTTGGCAGGTCAGGTTGCCGGTGTGCAAGGTTTGAGCACCAGCGGTCAGCCGGGTACCACTAGTTCGATCCGTATCCGTGGTGTCGGTTCTATGAACGCAAGCAACGAGCCGTTGTACGTTATCGACGGTGTGCCTGCTTCGGGCGAAGATGTAACCACCTTGTCTAACGCGGATATCGAGTCGATTACCGTATTGAAGGATGCTGCTTCTAACGCTTTGTATGGTGCGCGTGGTGCCAACGGTGTGATCCTCATCACGACCAAGCGTGGTAATACCCGTGACGCTCAGGTGAAACTGGAAGCGAAGTGGGGGGTTAACCAACGTGGTGTTCCTTCTTACGACGTGATGCGTGACCCGGGTATGTACTATGAGACCTTCTATCGTGCAGTGTACAACGAGACCGGTTCGCACGACAAGGCCAATGAGCTCTTGTGCTCGCCGACTTACTTGGGTTACCAAGTATTCACTATTCCGGAAGGTGAGCGTCTGGTAGGTTCGAACTTCAAGTTGAATCCGCGTGCTATAGCCGGTAATGTAAGTGATAACGGTTACATGTACAAGGCCGACAACTGGTACAACGAGTTGTTCAAATCCAACAACCTCCGTCAAGAGTACAACGTTAGTATTTCCGGTTCGACCGACAAGTTGACCTATTTCACTTCGGCCAGCTACTTGGATGACTCGGGTATCATCGAGAACTCCGGCTTCCGCCGTATCACGACCCGTGTCAACGCAGATTATCAGGCTAAGAAATGGTTGAAGATCGGTACGAACATGAGCTACAGCCATGCTGACCAGCGCTATCCGGCAGAGAGTGAATACGGAGATCCTTCTTCAGGAAACATCTTCTATGTTTCGGACAACATTGCGCCGATCTATCCGCTCTATGTACGTGACGCAAATGGAAACATCATGCACGACGCGAATGGTTATATCATCTACGATTTCGGTGATGGCAAGACCAATGGCGGTTTGTCTCGTAACTTCATGGGCCAATCGAACCCGGCCAGCGCCATCTCGTTGGATCGCTCGCTGTACAAGATGGACGTGTTTACCGGCAAGTGGTTTGTTGTGGTGGAGCCGATTAAGGGTCTGAAATTCAACGCTACCCTTGGTTTCCACTATACCGGAACCCGTTACAATACTACTACGAACCCGTTCTACGGCCAATATGCAGAGCGTGGCGGTCTGGTATCTGTTGAGGCAGATCGTTACACCGGATTGGACCAGTTGTACACGGTTACGTATGCACGTAAGTTCGGTGAGCATAATATCGATGCATTGGTAGGTTATGAGAACTATCATTATCAGACTTCGAATGTGTGGGGTTCTAAGAGCAAACTCTTCAACCCGTTCATGGCTGAGTTGAACAACGCTATCCTCAACCCGAACACGGGTTCTTCGAGTGACTCGTATTTCACACAGGGTATCCTCGTGCAGGCTAAGTATGATTACGGAAGCCGTTACTATGTAAGCGCAAGTTATCGTCGTGATGCTTCTTCCCGTTTCGCTCCCGGCAAACAGTGGGGTAACTTCTGGTCGGTTGGTGCAGCATGGGACATCAAGGGCGAGTCGTTCATGGACGGTGTACAAGATGTAGATCTGTTGAAACTCAAAGCAAGTTACGGTTCGCAAGGTAACGATGCATTGAGCGGTGGCGGTCTCCATCCTTGGTCTGACCTTTATACCGTATCGGAGAACAACGGTGAGTTTGCTACAACGCTGGCTTACAAAGGTAACCCGGATATCACTTGGGAGACCTCGTATAACTTCAACGCCGGTATCGACTTCGGTTTCTTCGGAGAGCGCTTGACCGGTACGATTGAGGGTTGGCGTCGTCGTACGGTAGACATGTTGTACTTCAGACCGGTTCCCGCTTCCCTGGGTTATAGCCAAATTCCGGTGAACATTGGTTCGGTAAGCAACGCCGGTATGGACGTTGAGCTCCACGGACAATTGATTAAGACCCGTAATATCACATGGTCGGTTTATCTGAACTTGACCTTCATGAAGAATAAGATTCTCCAACTCTCTCCGGAGCTGAAGGGACAGTGGATTTCCGGCTCCCGTATCTACCGCGAGGGTAAGTCTATGTACAACCTCTACCTCCCTGCATACGCAGGTGTAGATCCCGCTACCGGTAAATCGCTCTGGTATATCGACGTAGAAGATCCGAACAACCCGGGTCAGATGATCATCAAGGGTGGTACAACGGATGATTGGAGTACTGCAAATGCAAACTTCAAGTATGAGACCGGCGATATTCTGCCGCAAGTTTATGGTGGTTTCGGTACGACCCTCGATGTGTATGGCGTAGATCTTTCTGTAGCCTTCAACTATCAGGCTGGTGGTCGTATCATCGATTCTTCTTATCGTAACTTGATGCATGGTGGTTACGGAACTGGTAAGGGCTTTAACTGGCACCTCGATATTCTCAACGCATGGACGCCGGAGAATACCAATACCAATGTGCCTAAGGTGAACACCGGTGATCCTTATACCAATGCACAATCCGATCGTTGGTTGACCAGCAGTGATTATGTAAGTCTCCAGAATATCACCCTCGGATATACTTTCCCGGCTAAGTTGACGAAGAAAGCGCATATCGAGAAGATTCGTTTGTATGCTGTAGCTGATAATGTATGGTTGTGGTCTGCTCGCAAGGGTATGGATCCGCGCCAGAGTTACACTAGCTCGTACAACGCATACTATTCTCCGATGCGTACTATCTCCGGTGGTTTAAGTATTACGTTCTAATTAAAGAAAGGAGATTAATATGAAAACGATTAGTAAATATGTATCTGTTCTCCTTGTTGCGGCACTGAGTTTCACTGCATGTAACGAATGGATGAACGCAGTACCTGAAGGTTCTACTAAGACCGAGGGACAAAAATCGGAGGCTGGTCAGCAGAATCCTGACGCAGCTGTTGCAGACCTGGCTGCTATCTACGCGCAATTCATTGAGTTGTACAGTGGTTTGGGTAGCGATTATGGACGTCACAACGATTTCGGCTACGCTTCTGTTTGTATATTCAAGGAATGTAACGGACAGGACTTTGTAGGTAAGAATATCGGCTACAACTGGTTCTCGCAGGATTGGAAGTCTTGTCGTGACAATACGATGGCGACTACGTATGGTTACGTAACCAATATCATTTGGAACGACTACTATAAGATCATCGCAGCTGCTAACGGCGTGATCGGTCTTGTGGACAAAGCTAATCCGGGTAGCCAGAAATATCCGTTGTGCCAAGCTTTGGCAGTGCGCGCTATGTGCTACTTGGAGCTGGCGCAACTCTTCCAGTTTACCTATAACGAGGCAAATAAGAATAAACCGAGTGTACCTATCGTAAAGGACCACATGCCGGCTGACCAGTTGACCAACAACCCGCGTGCATCGCTGGAGGAGCTCTTCACCTTCATCTTTGATGACCTGAATTATGCGTGCGAGAACTTGGATGGTTTCAAGCGTCCGGACAACGGTTATGTAGATCAGGCTGTTGCTTTCGGTCTGCGTGCTCGTGCTCACCTGATCCACCGCGATTGGGCGGAGGCTGCATCGGATGCTGACAAGGCATTGAAGCTGAGTGGTGCTACGCCGCTGTCGATTGCTGAGGCTAGCGAGCCGGGCTTCGCAGATGCTTCGCAGCACAACGTACTTTGGGCAAACATAATCGTAGAGACGAACGACGTCGTGCAGACCGGTATTATCAACTGGCCGTCGCACATGTCCATCTTCTTCACTGATGGTTATACCTCGGTAGATGCTACCCGCGCTATTGCCAGCGCGCTCTATAACGAGATTTCTGCTACCGACGTACGTAAAGGTTGGTGGTTGAATGAAGACCTCGAGTCTCCGCTGCTCGATGCTCCGACGTACAATTTGCTCAAGAGCTATATCCAGGGCAATGCGGAGAATGTCTATACGAACGTCAAGTTCGGTACGGGTGACCGTACGAGTACCGATGACGCAGCTGCTGCTGCCGACTGGATTCTGATGCGTGCTGAGGAAATGTACCTCATCAAGGCTGAGGGTCTTGCTCGCTCGGGTGGCGACGGCGCAGGTGTACTGACTGACTTCGTCAAGAAGTTCCGTGACCCGTCCTATAACGTAGCACAGCATGGTCTGAACCTCGAGGACGAGATCTGGTGGCAACGTCGTGTTGAGCTCTGGGGCGAAGGATTCGCTTGGGGTGATATCATGCGTCTCGAGAAGCCGGTTATCCGTTCGAACTCGAAAAACTGGCCGGATGCTTGGAAACAAGACGTTGCAGCAGGACGTAATATCATGTTGTGGCGTATCCCGCAAGCTGAGATCGAAGCTAATGAAGGTATCAGCGAGGAGCAAAACAACCCTGTTGATCCGTTTTAACCCTCAAATTAGTTAACGATTATGAAAAAGATTAGTAAATATTTGCTCCTTCTCGCAGCAGCCGTGTTTACTTTCACGGCTTGCGAGAAAAATGTGGAGCGCGAGCCGTCTCCGCTGGATATTCCTGGTGCAATCTCGTTCACCAATGCCGGTGAAACGGTTGAATTAGACATGACTAAGGAGCCGCTGGAGACCAGCTTCACGGTATTCCGTACCTCCAACCTCGACAAGGCTGATACGATTAAATTGGTTGTAGAGGCTGATCCGGTATTCGAGATTAATCCGGTCGTTATCTTCGCTCCGGGTGACAAACAAGTAACTACCAAAGTTACTTTCCCGGAAGGTGAGGTATTTGGCAATTATTCCTTCAAACTCACTATGCCGGAGGACCACGTAAGCCCGTATTTGCAGGGCACCACTACCTTTGCATACAACGTAAGCATTGTGGCATGGTCTGATATCAAGAAAGGTGTATGGGTTGACGATGCAGGTCTTTGCTCGACCTTCGGTCTGCCCGCAGGTGCAGCATGGATCATTGATTATCAATCCTCTATACTGCCGAAGAATGCAGGTACTCGTATCCGCGTGATCAATGCGTATAAGACGATTGCTACCGCAGAAGATCCTGAGACCGGTCTGCCGAACGGTTATCCGTATGCAGAAGAGTTCTCGATTAACAAGGGTGACTACAACTTTAGCCTTGACCTCCTCGCTAATGGTACCGCACTGTTCGCAGACGATGCATTCCTCGGTTTGTCGTACTCTGGTTACGGTGACATGATCATTGTGAACATGAAGGCAGCTTCTGCCGGTGCTTACGATAAGGAAGCAGGAAAAGCAACCTTCGACGCAGCAACCAAGTTCTATGCATTCGGATTCTACGATGCAACTGCGGCTGATCCGTATAATCTGTATCAATACGCAGGCTTCCGCTTCTATGAGAGCAAAGAGGCTTGGTTGGCTGATCAGAAAGAGCCGGTTGTCGTTGACGCGGACGTTACTACCTACGAGGGTAGCTGGACTATCAAGGGTCTGGATATCAACGAGGAGGAGGACGTTCCGGTAAGCGCTAATGTAACGGTTACCTCTTACGTGAGTGAGACATCTGGCCAATTCTACGCAATTCAAGGTCTCTATCCGAACATGCCGGTATGCTACGGTACGTTTGATGAGGAGACGCATAAGTTCAAGATTGAGCGTAGCCAGGGAGATCCTGTAGAGATCGAAGGAGTAACCTACATCCCTGTCTTGTACATGGTTGACGCGAACTGGGGCATCAGCGGTAATATCACGCTGGACATCGTTCCGGGTGAGGGTGGTACCTTGGTAACGGACGAAGAGAGTGCAGCTGTGGGCTTTATCATCGTTTACATAAATCCGGCAGATCAGAGCCAGCGTATATACGGCGAGGGTATGTTTGATATCTCGTTCGAGCCGGCTAACGCAGGTGCACCCGCACGCAAAGCAGCTGCTCGCACAAGCAGACTGATGCGTCCGATCAACGGAATGAACAGTAACCTCCAGCTTGTTCGTTAATCGAACTGCTGATAAAAGAAAGAGGATCTCGCAAGAGGTCCTCTTCTTTTTTATCTATTAACTATTAACTACTATCTATTAACTATTATCTATTATCTATTATCTATTATTTCTACAACCCTAAGTGAATCCGAAACCGCAGTCCCCACTGTACATTCGGCGTAATAGACCAAATAGAATATAAATCGCAGATACGTAATATATTGCCGATGCCAACTCCGACTTCCGAATAAAGAAGGCTACCGGATGGCAGTTCGGGTGTCGAGCCTCTCGACCCATACGCTACCTTGGCTTCAACCAGTTCGCGCAGATGCAACCAGCGTACGCCTGGAATCATGTTAAACAAGATGCCCATGCCGTTCCATTCGGTCTGCAGCGCCACATAGCGGTTGGCTAACAGTTGGTTGCCGTGCAAGAACGTAAAGCGGTAGGGGTCATACGCATAACCTTGGTTCGCATTCGCTTGCCATAAGAGCGTCGTCGGCACTTGGCCCAGGATGATACCCGTCTGGAAAGCATACGTCAGCGTACCGCCCATACCGAGGTTCGCGTGCTGCGTGAGCATAGCCCGCAGATGAAGATAAATCTTCGAATGCTCGGCATCAGCCCAATGCCCCGCTTCTGCGCCTACGTACAGCACCGGATAACGGGACGAATAGGCGTAGTGGCGCATGAAATACCCGTCGTACTTGCGCTCGCCCCAACTCAGACGCGCGATAGCGTGCGCCGACTGATAGGCATAACCCATTTGCCAACCCGCGCGGGCAAAGAAATGACTCTCTATACTCATCGGCGCACCGCTGCGGGTGTCCATCTGATGAATCCAGTCGGCGAACCAATGGAACTGAAACTGCCGCTGGCGGATAGCCGTATTGACGCAGAGAGGATCTCTATATAGCGCCTGAAAAGCGTACGCCGTGAAGTCGAAATTGCCCCAACCCATGGAGTTCTCCCGCAGCATCCGGTCGAAATCATCGACCTCCGACCATACGTAATGGTCGTTGTACTCGAACTGCAGGATGTTCTTCCTCATCGTCAGCAGGTTCACGGAAACGCGCCCCATCCCCTTGAACGAGCGGTCTTTGAACCCGTACCCCACCGATGCCTCTAACGACACGACCTTCGATAGTTTCTCGTTCGTGCGGAACGGCAAACCGACATGCACCGTCTCGTGTTGGTTGACCTGCAAGATCTCCTCTACATGACCGATATCGACCGGCGTGCCCGTAGGGATATAACCCGTCGTAGCAACCGTCGCGAAGAACTTCGCCGCGCGCATAATCGGCAGACTGTCCAGCGCCGCAAAAGCGCTGTCGGCATCATCATTCAGAGCCTTTGGCTCATCATTAGACGAGTCTTGACTCGTATCATTAGGCAGCTTCGCTGCATCATTCTTCAGCCTCGTCGTCAATAGTACCGACGGAAAGACCGAACCGGCTTTCTCGCTTTTGACGGTGAAATCGAGCAGCGCCGAGATCGTTTCTTCGGCGATGAGCCCGTCGGGCGTGAGGGTCTGCGCGACATGAATGTCATTCACGTAATTGACGGCCACCTCCGGCGGCACATAGGCCTTCAGCGCGCGTAACGCATACGTCGTGGTATCAATGACCATCTCGCCGTTAAACGTCGCGTAGAACGGATTTCTGGTGCGGAAGGTGATGCGTACCGCTGAAGACTGATCACTGATTACTGACTGCTCATCTATATAATACCTATAATACAGATTTCCGCCGGCGGCGAGAGGAGAGAGGAAAGCGTGGCCCATGAGGCTGACAGACGGTGCGTAAAAGTTAAGGTTGCCTTCGCCGCCGAGCAATGCCGAATAGTCCGTCTCGGAGAGGATGAGCGCCTGCGAGCGCTGGTCATTGGCGGGAATCATCTCCTGTCCTGCAAGGCGGAAAGACTGCGTCTCGCGGTAGAGCGGCAGGATATACGTCGAGTCCTCCTGCGCAATCATACCGGCCTGCAGACTCTTCCATAACGCGCGGCGTAAGTGCCGGCGGGTGATATGCGAGACATAAAGCGTCTGCTCGCGCTGCGCTACCATACCGTTCTCAGGATGCTGGGTGCGGTCGTTCGCGTCGCGGTGCTCCCGTACCTGGCGTAAGATCGCTAAGGCGGGGTTCTCATTCGGCGATACGACGATCTCAGTCAGTGTGGCGGTCTTCTCCCGCATCGCTACTTGCAGTCCCGCCATCACGCCGGGTTCGACATCGAAGCGCTGGGTATAATAGCCGACGGCAGAGAAAACCAACTGACTCTTCGCGCTCATATCCACGCGCAGCATGTAGTTGCCGTGCTCGTCAGAGGTCGTACCGATCTTCGTGCCCCGGAAATGGATATTCACATTCGGTATCGCCTCGCCCGTCACCTCATCGACAATCTCGCCGACGATAATCGTCTCCACGGCCATGACAGGCAGTGAGAGAATCAGCAGCAACGATATGAAAAAACGTCTAAACACTACACCTTACACATTACACTTTATTCGCCGGATGACATTGAAGTATGGCTTTTCTCAGGTCTTGCACATCAATATGCGTGTATATCTCGGTAGTCGCCAGGTCTTCGTGTCCCAGCAGTTGCTGTATCACGCGCAGGTCGGCGCCGTTCTGCAGCAGGTGGGTGGCGAAGGAGTGGCGCAGCGTATGCGGACTCACCGTCTTGGTAATACCCGCCTCGGCGCAGAGCTTGCGCACGATAGTAAACACCATCGCCCGCGTCATCGGCCTACCGTAGCGGTTGACAAACGCGATATCCTTCGACTCGGGCTTGAGCGGCCAGGTCGCGCGTTCCTGCATCCAGTACCCGAACCATTCTTCGGCTACCGGCGAGAGCGGCACAAGGCGTTGTTTCGAGCCCTTGCCCTCTATCAGCATGTAATGTTCGTGAAGGTATATCTTACTCAACTGCAGATTGACCAACTCGCTCACGCGCAGACCGCTGCCGTAGAGCATCTCCATCATCGCGCGGTTGCGGTGACCTTCGTTGCTGCTCAGGTCGATCGCCGCCATCATCCGGTTCACCTCATCCAGCGAGAGCACCGTCGGCAGGTGTTTGGACTTACGCGGCCCTTCCAACAGTTCCGAAGGGTCTTGGTCGATATAGTCTTTGTATAGCAGAAAGCGAAACCACGAATGGATGCCCGCGAGAATACGGGCCTGTGTTCCTTCGGAACGAACATCTTTGAAGAGCGTAAAGATGCACTCTTGTAACTCGTCAAAGCTCATGTGCACGATGTCCACCTGATGCTCCTCGCCGTACGCACGCAGCTTGTCGAGGTCCATCTCGTAGCCCTCGATGGTGTTCGGTGAATAACCGCGCTCCAGACGCAACCACGTATGGTACTCGCGCCGGAGCTCTGCATCCGATGTTATCGTTTTTCCCACGGGCGAAGGTATCCTTGGAAATGCGGCTTGTAGGTAGCCCGCGAACCGTACGAGTTTTTATAATAGAGCGTGAACTCGATGTCTTTGAACATGGATGTCGTATCTTTGACCACGATATAGCCGGAATCCAGCATCTGAATCGTTTGTAACTTGCCGTTCTCCACATACAGCACGTACATACCCGTCGGTTGACCGTCCCAACTCTTGCCGGGCAGGAAAGTGAACGGTTGCGCCGTGCGCTCGCTATGATACTTGCCGGCTACGAGACGCAAGGTGTCCTCGCCGTAGCTTACCGGCACAAAGATATCGGAGATATAGAGGTTATAGCCCGTACCCCGCATGCGGTGGTCGGCATCGAGTTCCAGCCCCTTGGAGTACAGGTCGAGCGCGACCACGGGATACGGCACGGAGTCATAGGCATGCCCGTAGATCTCTTCCCATGCCAACACATACTCCTTTGGCATGGTGCGATAGGTGATCGACGTCGATTTCCGGCAAGAACTCAACCCGAGTATGCCGAACAATCCAAGTAATCCGATATATAGTGCTTTTCTCATTGGATTTGTATTTTGCGGGAGGGATAAAGAGCGGCGGCGAAACCCAACGCCAGTACAATCGCGGCTACTATCACGATGTCGAGCACCTGTACCTGTACCGGATAGGCGGATATCACGTACTCCGCGCCGCTGCCTAATTTCAACCAACCGAAATGTTGCTGACCGAGGCACAGCAGCACGCCGGCGATAAGTCCTGTCAATGCACCCAGCGAAGAGATAAACCATCCTTCGAGCAGAAACACACGGCGAATCGTCGCTTCGTCTGCGCCCAGATGCGAAAGAATCTGAATGTCTTCGCGCTTGTCGATAATCAGCATCGAGAGCGAACCGATAATATTAAAGCTCGCAATCAGCAAGATGAAGACGAGTAACAAGATCGTCAGCAGTTTCTCAATGCGCAATATATTGAAGAAGCTCGCCTGCTGCTCATACCTGTCTAAAACTTTGTAACCGGGGCCTAAAGTTTTAGAGATTTCAGATTTGCTGATTACTGATTGCTGATTACTGATTGCTATCCTCAGTGCACTTGCCGTATATTCGTCATAGTCGAAGAGTCGTTGGGCGAGGGGTAGGGAGACAAGGAGTAACCGGTCGTCATATTCGACCTGGTTGACGGCGAACGTGCCGGCGATGAAGGCGTGCTCGTGGTTCAAACTCAAGTCCGGCCGCATCATGTTGATGCGTCCCGTGCGCTGCGGCGCATAGAGGTGTAACGCCCCCGTGAAATGCGCGTTCATACCTATCTGAGCCGCCAGACCTCTACCCATCGTCACGCGGTCGAAAGCGCCGTCCCATACCGAATAGAAACCGTCGGAGATGATCGAGTCGATATGCGCGGTTTGCGTAAACAGACTGTCCACACCCATCACGCGCGCCGGCGTCTGATGGTCCTTGTAGCGAATAAGCGCGGTCTGCTCCAGTTGCAGCGAGATAGCCTCGATGTCCTCGCGCGCGTATAGCGAAGCAATCGGCGCGGTGTCGGTGCGTAAGGTGGCTCCTTCGGTCGGAACGACCAATAGCACCGGATCGAACTCCGAGAACATGTGCTCCACCAGCGTGCCGAATCCGTTCATCACGGATAATACTGAAATCATCGCCGCCGTCACGACAGCCACCGCCGCCGCACTGATGCCGGAGACGATGTTAATGGCGTTGTGCCCTTTCTTCGAGAAAAGGTACCGCCAGGCAATATGGGATTCTAAATTAG
>JAEEGH010021531.1_pt1 | contig 13310 bp, 8 predicted proteins | sample 9134181 | NCBI WGS metagenome assembly JAEEGH01 (sample SAMN16246544, study PRJNA631951) | gut metagenome | biome: gut microbiome; feature: rumen; material: DP-attached | host: Bos | place: Iran: Karaj | collected 2018-10
CGTAGGCCAGGATCCCGAACTGGTGACTTTCTTTACCGCCTATGTCAAGCGCAGCGTGAATATTCCCGTCATTCCCAAGATGACGCCGAACATCGCCCACATATCGGATCCCGCGATGGGCGCCTACTTCGCCGGTGCCGACGCCATATCGGCCATCAACACCATCAAGAGCGTGACGCTTGGCGAGGGTTCGGAGGTGAACGGCTGCCAGACCGGATCCGGCTATTCCGGCCGGGCGGTGATGCCCATCGCCCTGCGGCATATCCTGGCGATGGTGAAGAACCCGATGATGAAAAACATCCAGTACAGCGGTATCGGCGGCATCGAGACCTGGCGAGACGCTCTGGAATTCATCCAGCTGGGCTGTCGCAACGTGCAGGTGTGCACGGCCGTGATGCAGTATGGCTACCGCATCGTCGAGGATATGATCTCGGGTCTGCAGAACTATATGGCCGACAGAGGGGTGGAGCATGTGGCCGACCTGGTGGGCGAACGGCTTCCCGAATTCCGCCTTCCTTCCGACCTCGACCGCGACACCCGCGTCTATCCCCGGTTCGAGCGTTCCCGCTGCCTCGGCTGCGGCCGCTGCGTCATCTCCTGCTCCGACGGCGGCCACCAGGCCCTCCGGATGGATCCCGTCACGCGCCGTCCGCAGATGGACGCCGCCAAGTGCGTCGGCTGCCACCTCTGCCGTCTCGTCTGCCCCGTGGGGGCGATTTCTTCGGGAAAGAGAATAACATTGACAGATTTACGATGAGAACAGTCATATACGGCGCCGGGTCGTTAGGGACCATCCTTGGCGCATTCATTACAAAAGCAGGAGGAAGCATTGAACTCGTCAACCGCAATGCGGCGCACGTCAAGGCGCTGCAGGAGGAGGGGGCGAAAGTAGTCGGTACCGTGGAATTTACCCAGCGGGTCACGGCGATGACTCCGGGGGAGATGTCGGGTACCTACGACATCATTTTCCTGATGACGAAGCAGCAGCAGAATGCGGAGGTCGTGTCGTTCCTGAAGCCCTTTCTGGCGGAGGACGGCGTGATCGTCACGCTGCAGAACGGCCTGCCGGAACTCCTTGTCGGAGAGATCGTGGGCGAGGACCGGGTGCTCGGATGCACGGTGGCCTGGGGCGCGACAATGACCGGCCCGGGGGTGTGCGAGCTGACCAGCGCGCCGGACAGCCTCACTTTCTCGCTCGGCAGTATTTCGCCGAAACCGAACCCGCATCTCGGGGACGTGAAGGCCCTGCTGGAGATGATGGGGCCCGTGGACGTGGAGGAGAATTTCATCGGCACGCGCTGGAGCAAACTGCTCATCAACGCCTCGTTCTCAGGGATGAGCGCGGTGCTGGGCTGCACATTCGGCGAGGCGGCGGGCGACCGGCGTTCCCGCCCCGTGGTCCAGGCCCTCATCAAGGAATGCATCGACGTCTGCGCCGCCGGCGGCATCCGCATCGAGCCGGTGCAGGGGAAGGATATCGTGAAACTGCTGGACTACCACGGCCCGGTCAAGAAGGCCATTTCCAGTTTTATCATCCCCATCGCCATCCGCAAGCACGCGCGCCTCAAGGCCAGCATGCTGCAGGATCTGGAGAAGGGGAAACGGACCGAGGTGGACGCCATCAACGGCTCCGTCTGCGCCTACGGCCGCAAAATAGGATTCCCCACGCCGGTCAATGACTGCGTCGTGGGGATTATCCATCGGATCGAGTCCGGAGAACTTACGCCCTCTTTCGACAACCTCTCTTATTTCCGGGACCTTCTATAGGTTACAGGTATAGGAAGGCGCGGGTAGAGGCCTTGTCCTTGTCTTTGGCGGCCAGACCGCTCTTTATCTCGCCCGAAGCGACGTTGTATCGATATGCACGGGCGTAGTCGCGCTCGAAGGTGCTCCAATAATTGCCGGAGAGGACGGTGCCGCCGCTCTTTTGCAGCGAGGCGTTGACGGCGTCGAGATACAATCCGGTCTTCTCCCATTCATAGTTGCCCGGCAGGAACCAGCCGGTGGTCTTGCCCGCGGATATCGTCGGAACGCCGGTAAAGGCATCGGTAAGAATGGCGGGAATGACTTGGAAATCAGTATTATTCACGTGTTTGGAGTAGAACCGCTGCAGGAGGTAGCCGACAACACCGCTTTCGCAATAAGTATAAACCGGGGAATCGGACCACCCTTGCCCTTCATATACCTCCTTCCAATACTTTGTCAGGTCGTCGGCCTCGGCCTCGCTGAAAGCAAGGCGGGTCGGAGTCTCCGTGTTGACCAGCTGATACTGGAACAGACCGTCTTTTTTGTCATTCGTGGAGGCGATCCGCTCCGTCTTTTTCGACCAGAAATTCTCTGAAGCCTGGTCTTTCTTGACGACAAGTGCGTGGATGGAAGGGGAATCGGCAAAACCGCCGAGACTGCTTTTCCTGAAATTATGGTACTCGTACAGCTGCGTCGCGCCGGCTCCGTCGCGGCAGTGCTCCAGCCAGCCGCAGCCCATGAAGTCGTTATCCTGCGGGAGGAATGTCGATACGACCACGCCGACATAATTGTACCCGAAGGGGTGGGAAGGAAGCGCCTTGGGCCCGGTGGTTCTTCTGTTGTCCGCGTCCACGTAGATGTTCGGCTTTCCGACATATCTCAATCCGCAGTCCCGACGGTCGAACTGAGTCCCGTCGCAATAGACATAGTCGCCCTCCTTGATATCCGTCCCGTCGTAATCGAACACATAGACTTTGAATTCCTTTTTGGGGCCGTAGGGAGAGCTGACGGTGACCGTCACGGGGTCCTTGCTGCTCTTGAGGCCTCTCAGCATGACGGATTTGGAGCTGGCGGTCGCGCTGAGAACGCTGATGTCGCTGGAGGTGACCTCGAAGGCCTGGAGAGACCCCTCGGGCTTGAGAACGACGTTGAACTGCGTGAACTTGTCTTTCCGCAGGATCAACTCATTGTCCGGGTTGAACCGGTAGTTGGCGGTCAGGTAGAAATCATTGATGGAGGTCGGAACCGGAAGGATCTTCACATAGCATTCATCGTAGATGCCCGGGAAGTCTTTCAGCGTCACACGGACTTTGCCCAGAAGGGCGGAGGCGCCACCCAGGGAGGCCGCTTTCATCTCGCCGGTCTCGCCCCACAGATTCTGGAATACTTCCATTCCCTCGGCGATGTACCACTGCAGCGGGAATTCGGACAGGACGGCGTTATTTTCGTCCCTGACCTTCGCCTCCAGCTGGAAGGATTCGTTCTCCGCGAGGCAAAGCACACCGTCCACGAAATGGGGGTCGGTCTTGACGATGCTCACGGATGAGGGCGTTACCGGATGCTCCGTCACGGTCACCGTGCATTCCGCCTTGATAGCGGGGTTGGTCTTGGCGCTGACGGTCAGCGTGGCTGTACCGGTCGCCTTGGGATCGATGGCGACCGCGTCTGCCGTCAGTGCGCATTCGATAATTCCCTCCGGCTCGCATACAACCTTGCAGTTCTTTGCCAGCGAGGCCTCTTTCGGGGTGACGGCAACCTTCAGGTATGCCGTCGTCGCGTCGAGCGAGATGGAGAGTTTGTCATCCATGGAGATGGCCTGGACGAGAATCTTGGACCCGCCGGTATCGATTTTCTTACAGGAGACGGCCGCGAGGAGAACCGTCAGCAGGAGATAGAATAATTTCTTCATGATCGTCTGTTTCTTTACGCGTGTCTGCAAATATAGTTTATTTTCATAGAAAATCATTTTATGTTTCCGGTAATTTGCGTAAGTTTGTAAGGATTAACCATTCAACTGTTATGCATATGAAACGTTTGCTTTCTCTTCTGTGTTTTGCGACGCTCGCCGCATTCCCGGTTTTCTCTCAGCAGAAACTCACCGACAAGGAGCTCGCCAGCGTAATCTGGGCGATGGGGCAGATGTACCCCGAGGGCTTCACCGTGAGCCTGGATTCGCTGCGCCAGCCGACAAAAGGTATCGCGGTATCCTATAAGGAAACCCAGAACCACTTCGACAAGAAGAGCATCCCCGCCGTTATCAAGCACGCCCGCGCCCACAACAATATGGTGGGCGGATGGTACGATGCCGAAGAGGGCAAATATTATTTCGACAGCTCCCGGATCTTCCCGGAGGACAGCCTCGCCGCGGCGCTCAAGTTCGCCCGGGAAAACCATCAGCATACGGTCTACAACTTCAGCAAGGGCATCAACATCCGGAGCAACTACGAGCAGAAGGACGTCCGGATCATCCTCGACTGCGACATGGGCAGTTCGACCGACGACCTCTTCGCCCTGATGATGCTGTACCGCTATATGGATATGGGCCGTTGCGACCTCCTCGGAGTCATCGTCGACCGGATGGGCCGCGCCAATGCCGACATCGTGGACGTGATGAACAATTTCTACGGCCACCCCGACATTCCCATCGGCCTGGAAACTGACGGCCAGAAGGAGACCCACGTGTGGATCACCTATCACAACCTTCCCTATGCCCGTTCGACCGAGGGCGTCCCGATGTTCAAGCGCACCGTCGGTGACGACGGGACCTATATGGAGGGCTACAAGCTGTACCGCAAGCTTCTCGCCGGGCAGCCCGACCGCAGCGTGACCATCGCCTCCATCGGCCTCGTCACCACCCTCGCCCGGCTCCTGCAGTCCGGTCCGGACGAGTATTCTCCGCTGAACGGTGTGGAACTGGTGCGCAGGAAGGTGAAGGAAATCTATGCGATGGGCGGCGTGTTCGGCGACGCCGTCGAGCCCGACTACAACTTCAAGCAGGCCATCAACTTCTCGCTGAAGTTCTTCGAGCTGCTGCCCAAGGAAGTCGACATCGTCTTCTCGCCCGGCGAGGTGGGTGACCCGCTCGACTATCGTCCCGAGACCGTCATCGCCGACATGAATTGGACCGACCTGCATCCCATCAAATGGACTTACCAGTTCCTGAACTGCAACACAGGTCAAAAGATGTGGGACCCACAGGCTGTCATCCAAGCCGTTGAAGGCGACGACTTCTATGAACTCTCAGAGCGCGGCTTCGTGACCCTCACACCCAGTGGCCAAACCATCTTCAAGGCCGATCCCAAGGGTAACGCCCGCTACCAACGCCCCGGCGATGCCGTGTGGTGCGACATGGTGCTTAAGTATATCAGGCTGATGGCCATTCAACATTAATCAGTTTAGAGTTTAGAGATATGAAACGCATTATCCTATTCGTTTTGGTGGCCTTCATGGCAGTCCCCATGGGATTTGCCCAAAAAAAGGACAAGGACTTCAAGCTCTCCGACAAAGATATGGCCAACGTCGTCTATGTCATGGGGCAGATGTACCCCAAGGGCTTCACCTTGGACCTCAACACCATGCGTCAACCCACCGAGGGACTGATGGTGTCGTATAAGGAAACACAGAACAGCTTCAGCCGAAAGAGCGTCAGAAAAGTCATCAAGCACGCCCACAAGCACGAGAACATCGTTGGCGGCTGGTACGACCCCGACAAGGGCGACTACTACTTCGACAGCAACAAGCCCTTCCCAGAAGACAGCCTCGCTGCCGCCCTCGCCTTCGCTCGCGAAAACGAGCAGCAGATCGTCTACTCCAACAAGTTCGGCATCAGCGTCAAGTCCAACTACGAGCAGAAAGACATCCGCATCATCTACGACTGCGACATGGGCAGCTCTACCGACGACCTCTTCGCCCTGATGATGCTCTACCGTTACATGGACATGAATCGTTGCACGCTGCTCGGCGTAATCGTTGACCGCATGAACCGCGCCAACGCCGACGCCGTCGACGTGATGAACAACTACTACGGCTATCCCGACATCCCCATCGGCCTTGAGCAGTTCGGCGTGCAGGCACCCCGCGTCTTCATCCCCTACCACAACATGGCATACGCCCGCAACACCGACGGTCAGCCCATCTTCAAGCGCAGCGTAGGCGACGACGGCGAATACATGGACGGTTACAAGCTCTATCGTAAACTCCTCGCTCAGCAGCCCGACAAGTCGGTGACCGTCGTCTCCGTCGGTTTCGTCACCTGCCTGTCGCGCCTGCTGCAGTCGGGTCCCGACGAGTTCAGCCCGCTGACCGGCGTGGAACTGGTACAGAAAAAAGTGAAGGACATCTATGCCATGGGAGGCGTCTTCGGCGACTCGTTTGAGCACGACTACAACTTCACTGCCGCCATCGACTACTCGCTCAAGTTCTTCGAGATGCTGCCCAAAGACGTCGACATCGTCTTCTCGCCCGGCGAGGTGGGCGATCCGCTCTACTACTCCGCCAAACAGGTCATCGAAGACCTCAGCTGGACCGACACGCACCCCATCAAGTGGATCTACCAGTTCCTTGTCGAGGACAAGTTCCAGAAGATGTGGGACCCGCTGGCTGTCATCAACGCGGTGGAAGGCGACGAAGCCATCTACCAGATCTCGCAGCGGGGTTGGGTGACCCTCACGCCCACGGGCGAGACCGTCTTCACCCCCGATCCCAAAGGTAACGCCCGCTACCAGCTGCCCGGCGACGCCGAGTGGAGCGACAAACTGCTCAACTACATCCGACTGATGACCATTCAACATTGATAACCAGCAAACTATGAAAAACAAAAACCTTAAAGTCATCTCCATTATCTTGGGCATCATGGCCGTATTGTATGTGCTATTGGAAGCTTGCTATTGCTACAATAACATACAAACCGCCCGTACCATGGACTTCAACAACTACGCTATCTCCGAACCGGCGATCATAACTATAGTACATGTCTTCGGCTTTGCATGGTGTCTTTTGTTAATCGCATGGTTCATCATCGCGAGCAAAGAGAAGAATAGTAAAGCCTTCGGAGTGATGGCCGTTATCGCTTTGTCGATCTACCTCCTTGTCAAGGTAGGCAATCTAATCAACCAACAACATTTGGACTTGAATGACACGAAAGCCATAACAATCTACTACTCCATAGTTGGCGCCTTGAATGGAATTGGCAACCTCTTGTTGGCCATTGCCTTCATTATCATGGGACGACACCTTCCCGAAAAAGCAAGGAAATGGTCCGTCGCCATTGGCATCTGCATTCTCGTCATCCTAGTGCTCCGTATCTTGCATCCTATGATCAACAGCTACCTCAACCGTCAGAGCACTCCCATGGAACATGTGCGTACCACCTATCTAATGAATGCTTCGACCAACATTCTCACGATTGTGAAATTCGTCTTTATGGCTGTCTTTTTCTTCCTTTGCGGCAAACGTATCCAACAAAACAGCACGGAAGAAGGACTTGATACCATTCAATGATCAAACGAATAAAAACGGGGAAAAAGCCTCTGCAACTGCAGGGGCTTTTTTCATGCTTACCACTCTATGTTTACTGACACACCATCGGGATCATTCTCGAACTCCAAGAGAAGTGTTCGACTTGCAGCATCCCAAATGAATCGGTTTGTCACGCTGGCATTCACATTCTTGGGCTCTTGAGGGAGCAGGATACGCATCACATTCTTGGTTTGGGCAGGTGACTTAGCGACAAAACTAAAACTGTGGGACGCAATTACCTCGTCGTACTGCCGTGATGCTGCCGCGAGCACCTTTATTTGAACTGAGTCACCCACTTCATCCAAATCATACAGGAAAGCCTGTTCGCCGGGATGCACCACTTTTTCGTCCAACACAGGCAACGACGCATCGAACAAGTCGATGAAGCGACCTTTCAGCATCAGAGGGTCGTTGGAAACAGGGCTCTCATCCATGACAGAAGCCATCAGATAAGAACCTCGGCGCAAAACGAAGGCGTTCTTCCGCTCGTAAGCACCATAGGCGGCCTCCAAGGTGTGCAACAGCAGGCTATCGGCGCCTTCAGCAAGGACAAACTCCTTGGGATTGTGGCGCAGCACAAAGACGTATCCGTTGCCATAACGATAGTGTCCTTCGGCGGCCTGTTCGTCCATCCCCATAAGGGCAAAGAGATGCTGCGATGGTGCCGTGTAGTGGTTGCCATTCTGGTTCCACCATTCAGGCACGCCTTGGAAAGGGTCGTCATCGCGGCCGCAATACACCAACGTGCCACCTTGCTCCACCCAGTCGGCAATATGCCGATGTGCCTCGGGGTCAAGGGGTTTCATGTTGGAATAGGTCATCAGCAGCACGCGGGGACCTTGCCACGTCTCCTCATAGCCCGCATTCTCCAGATGGGTGATGCCCACAGGAATGCCCTGCTTCAGCAGTGGCATGGCCAGACCAAAGAAATTGGCCAGATAGGGGTCGCCGTCGCCAATAAAAGGCTGTTGGAACATGATGGAGTTCGACATAAGGACGCTGATGCCCTGCGCACCGCTGACACGGTTCTCAGACTTGGGCATCTCGTTGAGGGCGTTGACCATCACCTGCATCTGAGTGGAATAAGAACGTGGGATGCGCGACTTCTCCTCGCAGTTGGCGTCGACGCAATACTCACGCTCATAGATGCGGTCGGGCCATGGCATCACCTCATAATCAGCAATGGCGGGATACAACAGCTCAGCAGCGAAGGTAGCCTCATAGTTGCGTTTGTAGTCCTCCCAGTTCACAGCGCGGTCTTCGATAGGGTCGGTCAGGAAATACATCTTGCGCCCCGTGGGTTTCGCCATCGACTCCAAACAAGCATATTCAAGGAAAGCCATCTCGAAAACACGCTCTTTCAGCACACCATTATAATGGTTGGTCATGCGTGAGGTGCCCGTCCACACTTGGGCGATATAACCATCGCAGTTCTCCAAGGCGTTCAACGATGTCTCAGGCGACACGATGCCCCACTGAGCATAGTTCAGCGAGGAATGGGTGGGCACAAAGCAGCGCACGTCCACACCTTGTTCTTTTCCATATCGTTTGGCATAGCCGAAAACCTCGTCGAGCGCGCGATAATAAAGGTGATACTTGAGTTTGTTGGAGAGATAGGTATTCTCCGCCGACTCGTGTTGTGGCCGCCACGCAAAGCCGTAATACTCCTGCCACTCCCGCTTGAACGCCTCGCTGTAGCCGCCCCATACCCAAAACTCAGGCTCTTCAAGATAGATCGTGTTGATGCCCTCGTCGATGACAGGCTTGATGTGCTTTTCTTTGAAATACGACAAGAAGCGCTGCGTCGGCACGACATAAGGCACATTGATGTTGTGCATGATCTCGTCGCCCGACATCCTTTTCTGCACCTCGTCGTCGTGAAGGCTTCCATCCCATTGACCCGAAAAATAATCTTTAAAACCGCCCCATGCGATACCCGACATGAAATGCGGCGTATAGCCATGGTCGCGCCATGACTCAACACGGTCGTGAAAAGACAGCGTCGGGCTGCTGCCTGCGCCATACACCATGATGACATCGCTACGGACGTCGATGGTGGGACGCCAGGCAGAGAAAGTCTGGATGGAGGTTTTCTCGGGCTGTGCCATAAGCCACTGCGCCACGGAGAGTATCAAGACGGTGAATAATGCCCTACGCATGGTGACACTCATTTCGCTGCCACCGAGCGGAAGAAGATCTCGGCATCTTTCCAAACGGTGTAGTCGCGGGCATACCGCAGATTCAATTGGTTTAGGACATCGGTTTCGGTGTCCTTTTCCATGTACGAAGCGGGATTGTAGATGCCCTTACGGATCTTGGGCAGCTTCTGGGTCTCGTCGGCGGGCGAGCAATAACCCACCCAAGTCCTGCGGCCTATCAGCACGAGGAGAGCGTTTTTCAGGAAACGGACGGGGCGCTTCACCACCAAAGCCAATGGCAACCAGAAAACGATGCTGAACACGCTCGTCACCACATCGAAGAGGCGTTTGTTGCGGCGGTTGGGCTTGGTGTCAATAGCCTTAATGTCAACGGTATAGAGGTCGCCGCGCGTATTGATGCTATTGCTGCCGATGATGGACAGGCTGTCCTCGGGGGCAATCTTGTAGTCGACATTGGTGGCGTGCCAATCCACCATCTTGTCGATGATGACCTGATGCGGCACGTCTTTCGAGCAGAAGATGACCTCCGTAATCTTGTAAATCTCAATGATATCGGGCACTTGCGCGAGGTTGCCGATGAAGCCTTCAGGAGCCTCGCCCACCGTTTCGGAGCTCACCAAACCGATGAAGTCGGGCTTGATGGAGGTGCTTTCGAGAATGGCGTTCACCCGCTGTGTTTCCTCGGGACTTCCAATGACCAAAAAGCGTTTTTTCACCGTCCGCTTCGACTCGAAGTTCTCGTTGCCCAACAAAATGCCGATGAAGCGCGTGAGGCTCATCTCCAAGGCGAGCCAAATCATGCCGAAAAGAATCAAGGCGCGCGAAAAACGCAGTGTTTCAGGCAATAAGGCATACAGCACCAAAATCACGGCACTGCCAAACGCCACGCCCAACACGGCTTTGCCAATGTTGTAAGGCTTGTCGTAGCCTCCTGTGAAATAGGTACTTAAAAGCCAAATCAGGATATAGGCCGGCAACACGGCGGCAAACAACACCGTCGGATAGCTGCCCACACCTCCATAAATGGTGCCGTGACCCCAGAAATAACTGATGGCCGCCAAGCCGCCGTAGCCCAACACCGCGTCAAGGAACGGGACGGCCGCCTTGTGAAAAAACTGCGACACCAACGCGAAAAACGCCTTGAGGTAGATAGCCAAATTGATAAGGAAGGAGAACGACTTGGCCCAGGAGTTGCCGAAGTGCTTCTTGGCGAAAATCTCCATCGCACGATAGAACACAAACACGTAGTTGACGCTGGTTTTCTTGGTGCTCTCGCCCTTGTAGTGGATAATGCGCGTCTCGGGAAAATAGTAGTTCTTGTAGCCGCCCTGCGTGATGCGATACGACAGGTCGATGTCCTCGCCGTACATGAAAAAAGTCTCGTCGAGCAGGCCCACCTTATCCAAGGTCTCGCGCCGCATCAGCATGAAAGCGCCGGCCAAAATCTCCACTTCGTTGATCTCGTCGTTGGAGAGATGGCCCATATAATACCTTGCAAAGCGTTTGCTGTGCGGGAAAAGCTTGGCCAAGCCAAACATCTTGTAAAATGCCGTCTTCGCCGTGGGCAGTCCGCGCTTCGATTCGGGCAAAAACTGACCCTTGCCATCCACCATCTTCACGCCAAGACCGCCCGCACTGGGGTGACTGTCCATGAAGGCGAGGCACTTCGAAAAAGTGTCGTCTTCCACCACCGTATCGGGATTGAGCAACAGGACATACTCGCCCGTCGAAACACGGATAGCCTGGTTGTTGGCCTTGGCAAAACCGACGTTTTCCTTGTTGGCGATGACCTTCACCTCGGGAAACTTCTGCGCCAACATCTTCAACGAGCCGTCGACGGAGTTGTTGTCCACAACAAACACCTCACCCTCAATGCCTTGCATGGCGCGGCGCACCGAATACAAGCACTGTTCGAGGAAATACTCGACGTTATAGTTGACGATGACGACAGAAAGTTTCATTGTTTGTTTATTGGACTTCGAGACTGCGGGACGCGGGACAGCGCGACTATTCAGGCTTCGAGTCAAGGTTGACTCTCACCGCCTTGATTTTCAGGCCTTCGTTTTCCTGAAGGGTGTCGCTAATGTTTTCGAAACCGCAAGCGTTCAAGATTTTGCCTTTGAGGTCGCGGTTCTGCATCCAACCCGTGAATTGTTCAGCTCCTGGACCGTATGCATAGACCAAAACCGGTAAACAAGTGTGGCTCCCCGTGGAATAATCAAAGGAAACGTTAGTGTACTTACCTTGACGGTCAATCATGGTTAGACCGCCCGTCTCATGATCGGCAGTGACCACAACAAGCGTGTTGCCATGTTCTTTGGCATAGTCCAAAGCCACCTTCACTGCATAGTCGAAGTCAAGCATCTCGTCTATCATCCATGTGGAGTCTCCAGCATGGCAGGCAAAGTCGATTTGCGAGCCTTCTACCATGAGGAAGAAACCGTTTTCAGCATTATCAAGGGTCTGCAGGGCAGTCTTCACAGCACGAGGCAGGAAGTCGCCACGTTCGGCCGCAGTCGGCATGTGGTCATCATCGGCCATCACCGCGTATTTCTTGCAGGTTACGTCAATATCAGTAAGGGTGTCATAGACCTTCCAACCAAGTTCGTTCTCCATGCGTTCCACGAGGTTAAGGCTATCCTTGCGATGGTTGAAGTGTTTCATGCCGCCTCCGATAATCAAGTTAAGATTTTCACATTCAGCCATTTGCATAGCAATATCTTCATATTTGGAACGCTTCGGCACTTTGGCATAGAAAGTCGCGGGCGTGGCATGGGTGACATAGCTTGTCACTACGATGCCCGTTTCCTTGCCTTGCTCGGCGAGAACCTCAAGGACAGTCTTCACCGGGATGGTATCGGGGTTCATGCCGACCATTCCGTTCTTTGTCTTGTGGTCACTGGCCAAGGCAGTTCCACCCGCCGCCGAATCCGTGATGTCGTTACTGGACGAATGGGTGTCCACCACGCCGATGTAAGGGAATTGCGAGAAGGTCATTTTCTCATGCGAGGCAAGCATAGCGGCATACACCTGCGGCAGAGCCATTCCATCACCAATCATGTAGATGACATTCATGGGCTTGGGTGGCTCTTGGGTTTCTTTTTTTTGGTTGCCACACGAGGACAACATGCCCAACATGACGAGGGCGATTAGGGATAATGTAATTTGTTTTTTCATTTTAGATGTTTTAATCTATTTGGTTTCCTCTTCGGGGAATGGAGTCTCTGTTTTTGAAATACTGAACAAACCATTCCCCGCATGGGAACCTATATTATATAGTCTTTTCTTCTATTTTTATTGTTTTCGACTGATAACTTTTTTCACAGCCTCAACGATGTCGGGAGTGTCCAAATGATAGGCTCTCATCAACTCATCGGGCGTGCCGCTTTGACCGAAGACATCGTTGACGGCGACCATTTCCATGGGGCATGGATTGTTCAAGGCCAAAACCTGCGCGATACTATCGCCCAAGCCTCCGTTGCGCTGGTGCTCCTCCGCCGTGACCACACAATGGGTCTTGTTCACTGATTTCAGTATAGCTTCTATATCCAAGGGCTTTATGGTGTGGATGTTGATGAGTTCCGCGTTAATGCCCATTCGCTTCAGAATTGGCAGGGCTTCGACTGCTTTCCACACGAGATGACCACAGGCGAAAATCGTAACATCAGTACCTTCTTGTAACAATTGGGCCTTACCGATAACAAATTTCTCGTCGGCGGGCGTGAAGTTCGGTACTTTCGGGCGCCCGAAACGGAGGTACACAGGTCCTTCATACTCGGCTGCGGCGAGGGTGGCGTTCTTGGTCTGGTTGAAGTCGCAAGGCACTATGACGGTCATATTGGGCAGCATTTTCATCATACCAATGTCTTCAAGAATCTGGTGTGTTGC
>JAEEGH010021536.1_pt1 | contig 13306 bp, 9 predicted proteins | sample 9134181 | NCBI WGS metagenome assembly JAEEGH01 (sample SAMN16246544, study PRJNA631951) | gut metagenome | biome: gut microbiome; feature: rumen; material: DP-attached | host: Bos | place: Iran: Karaj | collected 2018-10
CATTCAGTGCTAGTAATGAGGGCTGATTTTGAAAAAAAAGATAAGTTTTATGACTTTCTTGCAACCTTTTTAGTGGTCAAGGTGTCTAATGGAAAAAGAAACATGTATAACTGCTGAAGGTAGAGGCGATAGAAAAATCACCTAAAGCCTAAAACCTAAAGCCTAAAGCCTAATAATGTATGTACATCCACAATTGCCCCGAGTGCGGGAAGCAATACAGCACTCAAGAGAAAGTGAATCGCGTGAAGTGCCCCTATTGTGGCGCAGAGACCAACGTATCCTACGCTGATCAGGATCAGCAGACCGCCAATCAGCAGTGGCGTCAATATGCCAGCCAGGCAGGCGATGCCCTTGATAGCGTGTTCAACAACGGCCCTTCAGGCAAGAGCCGTGGTGTTGCCGGGTTGCTCGCCCTGTTGATGGGTGCCCTGGGGTTGCACTACTTCTATCTCGGCAAGTCCACCGCCGGTATCGTGTTCCTGATCATCTTCTTCCTGTCGTGTGGCATACTGGGTGTTGTGACCCAGGTCATTTCAGTCATCCAGGCTGTCCTGTTCTTTACCAGTTCACAGCAGGAATTTGAGCAGAAGTGGGTTTATTGCCCAAGTAATTTCCCGTTATTCTAACGCCCTGATTGTATGTGAGTAAACGACAAGTGCAGACAAGACCCGACTTTATCATGTGGCTGCTTCTCGCAGGAGCGGCTGCACTTGTCGCATTGGTAGGGGCATACGTCATCTGGCACTATGTGCTGCCTCACTCGGTCAACGTGGACCGTTACCGTTACCCTATAGCAGGCATTGATGTCTCCAAGCACAACGGCGATATCGATTATGACAAGGTGCGCGATGACGACTACCAGTTTGTGTTCATCAAGGCGAGCGAAGGCAAGACCTATAAGGACCCGGCATTTGATCGCAACCATCGTGATGCGAGCAAGGCCGGGCTTAAGGTGGGCGCCTATCATTTCTTCCGCAAGAACCGCACTGGACAGGAGCAGGCCGACAATTTCCTGTCGGCCATCAAGGGGAAAACGTTTGACCTGCCGCTGGTTATCGATTTGGAGGATGACTGGGGTAACGGAGCCACCGTCAGCCGCCAGGCGGCCATTGAGCGTGTCATGACGATGATTGACATCCTCCACAAGAAGGGCTATCAGGTGATGATCTACACCAACCTTGACGGCTATGAGAAATATTACAAAAACATGCTGGTGGACTGTGACTTGTGGCTTTGTTCTTTCACCAGCCCTGATCTGCTGCCGCATTTGCCCCACAGCATCCAGCAGTTCAGCCACGAGGGCGATGTAGCCGGTGTCAAGGGCGACGTGGACCTGAACGTCTTTCGTGGCAGTAAGAGCGAGTGGAATGACTTCCTAGACGAAGTGAAACAACCAGGATAAGTATATGGAATAGAGATGATTGCAAGTGTAAGAAAAAATCAGGTGATGAATTCCTCTCCCTCTCAGGTGAGAAGGGGCGGGGCAGTATTAATGCAATGCAGGCACTTGGCCATCTTGTTGATGATGGTGATCCTGGGGACGATGGACGCATCGGCGACCGTCTATAACTGGAGCCGATATGACCTCTCGTTTGAGACTCCCGAGAATGGCTTTGTCACTTTCAACTCCCCCACGCGCTTTGAGATTCAGTGGGAGGACATGGTGATGACCGTTCAGCTCTATAGCAAGGACAAGGGTGACGAGAAAAAGATGCTGACCGAGAATCTGCAACGCAAGGCTCTGGGATACAGCATGTATGACCTGCATGACGGCAAAATCAAGGTGAAAGGCTTCAAGAAGACCTACAGCATCGACGGCACCATGCCCGACGGCTCACGCGCCATTATTGCCGATCTTGTATCCAAGCACCAGAACCTCATTGTGGAAATCACGGTCAACTACCTGTATGGAAATCGCGAGACCGTTGAGGACATGATTAAGAGTTTTGCCGAGAACAAGACCCAAACGCCCAACCACGAACGCAAGCGGCAAAAGGTGCAGACCAAGCAGAAGGCCAAGCAACAGCAGCAAAAGGACAAAAAACAACAGGAAACGCCTAAACCCGCAAGAAAAGAAAAGCTCTATGATGCCTGACGCGAGGCATCATCACGATAATGATGTTTAACCTCTAAAAATATGACCTTATGATGCATTTTACACCTAAAACATTTCTAGTGCTCGCCACGCTCATGGTGATGAGCGCGACTGCTATTGCCCAGGACAGCAATAAGCCCTGTGCAGAGCCTAGCATGCTCTATGTGCCTCTCGTTTATGACGGTTATAAGTCAGATAATGGGCCAATGACATCGCCCAAAACAGGTGAGCTGTATTCGCTGGATGCCAATGACGCTTGGCTCCAGGAGGCCATCGCAAACACAGAGCGAACCCACAACATGCGCCAGCGTGCCATGATTGAAAACCCGCAGCTGGTGGCCTATAATGCTAATCGCCTACCCGAAGCTCCGCCCGAGGGCGTTATCCCAAGCGATCCGCGTCAAGGTATGCTCACCATCGTCCCCCCCAATGTGTCGGTACCCGATGACGTGACACCAGCCGACGCCCCCAACTTGAAGATTCACAACTGGTTGCATATATTCAACGCCTCGCTCCAGTTCACTCAAGCCTACATCAGCGGTAACTGGTATCAGGGCGGCGAGAACAACCTGGCCCTGCTGGGATCAATTAACTGGAATTGCAACCTTAATCAGGATATACACCCTAATTGGCTGTTTAATAACTCGTTGTCATATAAGTTAGGTTTATCTACCACTCATGGTGACAGCATCCGCAATTACCTCATCAACGAGGACAACTTCCTGTTCACGTCACAACTGGGTTACAAGGCAGTGAAAAATTGGTACTACAGTGCGATGCTGCAGTTCACGACCCAGTTCATGAACAATTACAAGACCAACACACGGACGATGACCGCCGCATTCTTGTCTCCAGCCGAGTTGAATGTGGGTCTTGGTATGACCTATAACTATAAGAAGGCCGATGACCGCATCTTCACGTTGGCCATAGCTCCCCTATCCTATAACCTCAAATATTGCCGCAATATCACCGACATCGATCCTGTTCGTTTTGGCATTGATGCCGGGCACCACAGCAAGAGCACCTTTGGTAGCAACTTCGAGGCTAAGCTGTTATGGCGCTTCACGCCTAGCGTGATGATCACATCCAGGTTATACATGTTCACCAACTATGAATATGTGCAGGGTGACTGGGAAAACACCTTGGATTTTGCTATTGGCAAATACCTGACCACTCAGTTCTATACCCACCTGCGCTTTGACCGCTCCAGGCAACGCGACGATGACTGGAACTACTGGCAGTTCAAGGAAATCCTCAGTTTGGGCATCATTTACCGATTCGCAACTGTCAATTAACGATATTCATGTCCAGTCGCACAGCATTCATATCGCTCTTGCTCCTCATGCTGCCGCTTATTGCCGTGGCCGGCAATGGCATCCCCAAAAAGTCGGTCGTGCTTGACGGGCTGGATGTGGACTCGATGCGTGTGCGCCTGGATGAAACCGACATGCAGCCCCTAGAGGGTATCTGGTACTATCCCAACGAGGAAATGACCGTTGGCATTGAGCGCTATAAGGGTAACCACAACATTGGCTACCGCATTATTCTGCTCGAGTCGCCCGACATCAATCTGGTGCCAGGCACCGTCATTGGCTATATCGCCAGTAGTGCCGTGGACAGCAAGTACCAGTTATGGCTCTATAGCCAGCGTGACCGCGTGACGCTCATCAAGCCACTGGAGTGTGTCGCTACACTTAATGCCGCTGCAACTACGCTCACATTTGACCCGCCCCACTGGAAGGTCAAGGTGCGAGTGAATGTCGCTCGCTTCCTGCCCACGCTGTTCAATGGTGTAAGCATCATCCCCGAGCGGGTAGGTGAAAGACTTCCTGTGGGTTTCCGCAAAATTTATCCCGAGGGTGGCGACGGCAACCCGTTTAACCGAGTGCGTTACCTGTGATGAGAACATGGAATAAACATATTTTAATTCTTCCGCTCCTGCTGATACTATTGTCTGTCAACACATTGGACGCGCGGACACGCACCACGCGCAAGAACCTGCGCAGTGTTGAGGTACCCATTGCCGTGCTCGAGTCCAGCGACGGACTGTTACCCGACAGCCTGATTGACATTGACCCCAATGCTGTGACGCTCAAGGGCTTCAGCAAGCGGGCCAGTGACAGCAAAGAGTCGTTTTTCATCATCAACAACACGAAACACCGCATGAGCGCAGTGCGTCTGCTGCTGCGCTACACGACGATGAAGGGAGAGCTGCTTACCCAGCGAACGGTCACCGTCCCGGTGAGTTTGAAGCCAGGCGAAACCAAACTTGTCGAGGTCAAGTCGTTTGACGTGCAACGGCTGTTCTACTATTATGCGGGGCCTCAGCCACGCAAACAGGCCACGCCGTTCCAAGTGGCTTTCCGCCTGACGGGCTATGACATCCCCGTGGGCAACTGACGAAATTATCATCAATTCAATAACCAATACAAAACAAAAAAAGATGAAGCACTTTTCAATTAAACTGTTATCGGTAGCTATGCTGGCACTTGCCGGTTGGACCGCTGCCGACGCGTGTACTAACCTGCTGGTAGGCAAGAACGCCAGTGCTGATGGCTCGACCATCATCACTTATGCCGCCGACAGCCACACCTTGTTCGGTGACTTGCAGTACCTTCCTGCTGCAGACCATCCCAAGGGCTCGATGCGTGAAATCATCGACTGGGATAGCGGCAAGCGCATGGGTGCTATCCCCGAGGTGGAGCACACCTATGCCGTTGTGGGCAACATGAACGAGCACCAGGTGACCATCGCCGAGAGCACCTGGGGCGGACGTGAGGAACTGTGGGATTTGGATGGCAAGTCCATCATCGACTATGGTAGCCTCATTTATATCGCCTTGCAGCGTTCCAAGACCGCCCGTGAGGCCATCAAGGTGATGACCGACCTGGTGGCACAATATGGTTATGCCAGCGAGGGTGAGTCATTCTCGATTGGTGACCCCAATGAGATCTGGATCATGGATATGATCGGCAAGGGCAAGGATGAGCTGGGTGCCGTGTGGGTAGCTGTCCGCATCCCCGACGACTGCATTGCCGGCCATGCCAACAACCCGCGCATCTGGAAATTCAACATGAAGGACAAGAAGAACGTCATGTACAGCAAGGACGTCATCTCGTTTGCCAAGAAGAAAGGCCTGTACAGCGGCAAGGATGCCGACTTTGCCTTCGCTCCCGTTTACCAGAAGTTTGACGCTGGTGCCCTGCGTGGCTGTGACGCCCGCGTGTGGAGCTACTTCAATCGTTTCCATCAGGGTATGGACGCTTATCTGCCCTTCATTTATGGTAAGACAAGAGCCGATGCTGACGTGATGCCCCTGTACGTGAAGCCCGACCGCAAGGTCAGCGTGCGCGACATGCAGGAGATGATGCGTGACCACTTTGAGGGCACCCCGTTTGACATGACTAAGGATCCCGGTGCCACAACTGCCTATGGCGTGCCTTACCGCTGGCGTCCCATGGACTTTGAGGTCGACGGTGTGAAATACAGCCAGGAGCGTGCCATCGCTACCCAGCAAACGGGTTGGGTCTTTGTCGCACAGATGCGCTCATGGATGCCCGACGAGGTGGGCGGCTGTTTCTGGTTTGGCGTCGATGATGCCAACACTGCCGTTTTCGTTCCCATGTACTGCTGCATCACTCAGGTGCCCGAGAGCTATCGTCAGGGCAAGGCCGACATGTACACCCTCGATTGGGACTGCGCATTCTGGGTAAACAACTGGGTGGCTAACCAGGCCTATCATCGTTATTCACAGATGATTGGTGACATCCGCAAGGTGCAGGGCGCCATCGAGGACGGATTTGCCAAGAAACAGTCTGTCATCGAGGCCGAGGCCACCTCGCTGCTCGCCACCGACCGCGCTGCTGCTGTTCGACTGCTGACCAACTACTCGGTCAATGCCGGCCAGGACGCTACCGCCCGCTACAAGAAACTGGGCGAGTACCTGTTTGTGAAGTACCTCGACGGTAACATCAAGAAGGAGAAAGACGGCAAGTTTGAGCGCAACGAATATGGCACTCCAGCTTCTCCCACCTTTGCCGGATACACCCAAGAGTACTACGACATGCTCATCAAGGGCCCGAACGGCGGTGACCGCCTCAAGGTCGAGGAGCCTGAATGGTAATTCAGTTCAATGAATAAAAAAGCCGCATCGATATCCCATCGGTGCGGCATTTTTATCTGTTTACTTACTATTATCAACTAATAACTCATTCACTTTATCATGATGCAAAATTAGTACTGCTCCGGTAGGTGCACAATCGCTAAAAATGGGCATTTTTAAAAGAATTCATCATCATTTTGGGGGATTTTCACATTTTTGGAAGGCATAATGGCACTAAAATTCGCAATTCTTACTAACTTTGTTACATATTAACTATTGAAACTAATTGAACAATGAAAAGATTATCCCTTATTATTGCAGTGATGGCTGTCGCGCTGGCATGTCAGGCGCAGTTATTGTGGAAAGTGAGCGGTAACGGCTTGGGGCGCCCCAGTTACATCTTTGGCACCCATCACATGGCGCCAGCGTCGATGATTGACCAGATTGCCGGCATGAATGCCGCCATCGACGGCTGTGATATCGTAGTGGGCGAGATCGAGAAGGACAGCCTGATGAGCCAAGAGTCACAGATGAAGATGGCTGGTTTCATGATCGCTCCCGTTGACAGCACGCTCGACAAGCTGTACACACCCGACGAGTATGCCGAGGTAGAAAAGGTTTTCAACAAGTATTTCGGTGCTATGGGTGTCAAGCTGGCGCAGATGAAGTCGTTAAAGCCTAATGCCATCAGCACCCAGTTACAGGCCATGCAGGCCATCAAGTATTTCCCCAACTTTGACGCTAACAACCTCATTGACATGGCGGTGCAGGAGCGTGCTAACGAGGCTGGCCGTCCCTCGCTGGGGCTCGAGACGTTGCAGGAGCAGATTGACCTGCTTTTCAACGCCCCCATGACCGAGCAGGCCAAGAGCTTGCTTGAGGCATGCCGTCAGGACGAGTTTTTCCAGGTGCAGTCATCGGCGCTGGCCGAGGCCTACATGCACCAGGACTTAGATAAGCTCATGCAAGTGATGACCGATGCCACCATGGGCGGTGATAGCGAGGAAGCAATGGAAGCGCTGATTTACAGCCGCAACCGCAACTGGGCCGAGAAACTGGAGAAGATGATGCCCGAGCGGGCTTGCCTCGTGTGTGTGGGCGCTGGTCACCTGCCTGGAGCTAAAGGTTTGCTCCAGCTGTTGCGTGACAAGGGCTACACCGTTGAGCCATTCAAGTGAAATAAGGCCAGTTTGATTGAGTTATTTTTCCGAAGCGAATTATTACCCATATATCAAAGTAGAGACGCAAGATTTTGCGTCTCTACTTTAATTTTCAGTGCTTTATCTACACCGATTTGCCTTAAGAATATAATTTAGTGAGTTATTCAGCGCCACGCATGGTGACTTTGACCTTGGCGATGCGGTGCTTGATGACCTTGATGACGGTAAAAGTGAAGCGACCGTATTTGACAACCTCTTTCTCTTGCAGGAATTCGCCCTTGAGGTCCAGCAGGAAACCGGCGACAGTCTCGGCCTCCTCGGCATGCTCGCCCAACTCTTCCTCGTCAATGTCGAGCACGCGGGCAAAGTCGCTCAGCAGCGTCTTGCCGTCAAAGAGCCATGTGTCCTTGCTGATACGGTTATAGAACTTCTCCTCGGTGTCATACTCGTCGTTAATGTCGCCCACAATCTCCTCGAGCACGTCCTCAAGCGTGGCAATGCCCTGGGTGCAGCCATACTCATCGACGATGATCGCCATGTGCATCTTTTTCATGCGGAAGTCCTCGAGCAGGTCGTCGAGCATTCGCGTCTCGGGCACGAAATAGGCGGGGCGCATAAGCGTCTGCCACTTGAAGGTGTTATCGCGGTTGCCGATGTAGGGCAGCAGGTCCTTGGCATACAGGATGCCCTTGATGTTGTCGGGTGTCTCGTCATAGACCGGCATGCGCGAGTAACCCGTGTCAATGACCTTACGCACGACCTCGTCAAAGTCGGCGTCCTGGTCGATGTCGACCACATCGACACGCGGGCGCATGATGTCGCTCACCGTCTTGTCGCCAAACGACAGGATGCCCTCGAGCAGTTCCTTGTCATCGGGGTTCTTGACCTCACTCACCTCCAGCGCGCGTGTCAAGTCATCGACCGAGAGTTCCTCGGTTTGGGTCGGCACGACCTTGTTGACCAGGCTCGTGCTGCGCACCAGCAGCCCAGTCAACGGTGAGAACAGGCTTACGGCGGCCTTGAGTGGCACTGCTGTCATCGCCGCAAAGCGCGTGTTGAAGTTGGTGGCATATAGTTTGGGAATCACCTCGCCAAACAGCAGGATCAGGAAGGTGAGGATAACCGTTTGTACAATGAAATCGAGCACCGTGCTGTTAAAGTCAAAAATTTGGTTCATCGCGTAGTTCAGCACGATGGCAATCATGATGTTCACCAGATTGTTGCCCACCAGGATGGTCGCCAGCAGTTTCTCGGGGATTGCCAGCAGTGAGCGCACGCGCTCACGGCTGTCAGCGTCCTCGATGCTTTCAACATCGTCGGGCTTGAGTGAAAAATAGGCAATCTCGCTGCCGGAGTTAAATGCCGACAGGAATAATCCCAATAGGGCGACTATGATGGCGATGATGCTGCCCGTGGTGGGCGCGTTGAATGTCACAAGCGGATGGGCGCTTGCTGTGCAAAGTACCGATAACAGGCACGATAACGGGTCAGGGTCCAAAATACTATCTCGTTTTGTTGAATAATGCGACAAAGATACTGCATTTTTTCTAATAATCACTGGAGAAATCACAGAAAACTAGGAAGAAGCCCTAAAGACTATTATTAGTGTCCCCAAAAAGCAATGATGCAGTGGACAAATCAGGCCGAAGGTCTGCATGAGGCCGTTGGCCTCAACTTGAACTAACACCATGGCGTGAGGGCCGAAGGTCCTCGCGGCTTGGTGACAATAGTCCTACCCATAACGAGCCCCGTAGGGGATCACTAATTGCTACAATGAGTGGCCCTCGTCGAGGCCCCTATCATCATGCATCTCTCTCCCCTATGCCACACAGACCATACGGCCTGTGCACCGTAGGGTTTCCTCAATTCAAGGCCTCTGGCCTTGTTCAGGTCGCCGACCTGTTAGCCTGAAAAAAGACCATAGAAACAGAACCGGGGTGGGACAAAAAAGGCGGCTCCGATTGGAGTCGCCTTTTTATGATTGAGGAAGCGTTTTCTTGTTACTTCATGACCTTGTAGGTCGAGGTGCTGCCGTCGGTGTAGCGGGTCACAACGATGTTGATGCCCTCAAACGGCGTCTTGCCCTCCATACCCATCGTGTTAAAGTAGTGAATGCTCTCGATGGTCTTGCCACCCAGGAGTTCCTTCACGTCAACGACGTTGTCTGATGAGGTAGTACTACGATTCAGCGGGTAAACGACATAAGCAGGATTTGTCTCTGTTCCACTATCGCTCGGCTGGATGCGGTGAGGAGCGCCATTAGCCTGGTTTTGGCTAGCTTCGGTCTTGCGGACAATCGCATTGAAGCCATAGAGCAAGCCTGCATCAGTAGAATTACTGAAATAGGGTGCTACATCCTCATAGACGACATCAATGTCTTCACACAACGACATGTTAGCCAGGAAGCTACCCTTGAAGTCATGACCATTAATCTCGTCACCTTCACGCTGGGGAGCGATGAAGTAGTTGCCAGAGCCTCCATAGTAAGCCCAAACGACCTTGCAGAACTCATGAGGTTTGGGAGCCATCATGAAGTAAATGCCATCATTACCCTGTGCACCTCCGTTTTCAAAGTTATACTTCGGGAAGTTAGCCGTGCAATAGATGTTAGGCGTGTAGGTCGAGGCCGACCCAGGAGTGGGACGAGTAGTCACCTCGATGGTCGGGTTCAAAGCGTCAACATAGGTACCAGTAATGGAACCTGCTGCAAGAATCTTATTCTCAAAGGTTTCTTTCAGACTTTCAAGCGTTGGTTGGTAATTGTCAATGTTAGGATTCTTTTGGGTTATCTCGCTGGGGATCAGGATCTCGATCCAGTTACTCTGGTCATAATCCTCTTGCTCAACCTCGTTGATAAAGTTTCCATTCTCATACCTGATCAGGTAGCTCTCCTGGTCGGCAGTGGGATAACTCTTGTTGGCATACATGTGGTCATCCTTAGCGAAGATGGCAAACTTGCCCCTATTGTTGTCCCAAGTTACCTCAACGGCATGCAGCTGGTTGGAGATGGTATAGGGCTGGCCTTCTACACCTACCTGTACCAGGTCCTCAAGACGCAGACTCGTCTCCTCCCAAGGCGTGAACTCGATGGGCATGATCTCATAGCCATTATCCCACTTCTGGAAGATGAACTTCACATTATAGTAATTGCTATTGGTGGGCAGGGTAACACCAACAGTCTGGCCCTGCTTGTTCTTCCACGCGGGACTGTTGTACTTGTTGTAGCCCACAATAGAGGTGCCACCTTGAACCTCGGACACATCGTCGCCATTCTCATCAGCAGAGATGTCGAAGTTCAAGCCATTAACATTGCTCACCTGCAGCTTGTTGATGTACAGGTAGCGGTTGTTGTAATTGGCCGGATTGGCAAGAAGCTCACTCAGCGTCACCTGCTCGGGATCGGCAAGGGCTTTATCCTCAGCAATCTGGAAAGTATTATGAGTGTCTGTACACATTGCCTGAACGTACTGACCGGTGCCGTAGTAATTCTTCTTTACCTTAAAGCCAGCGGGGATAACATCACCATTCTCATACTTGGGCACGAACTGGCCGTAGTTGTCGTATTGAGGATCGGCTACGCTTGCGGCGTCAAATTGAGGAGTGATGAACAACTGTGTATAGTCGGTGCGGTCCTTGATCCAGATATACTCCTGACCACCACCGCTGTTCTGCGAGTAGTCGAACAGGACAACCACGGGATTGTCAAAGATAACTTCTTCGCCATTGTCCAGAGCCAGGAACTCAGCAATGCTGCTCACGTGGTCCTTCTTGTAGGTATAGGTCACGGTCACCGTCGGGCTGTGGTGCTGCTCGCCATCCTCGGCCCATGCTGCGATGGTCGTCGTGGTATGGTCCTCATCAACATCTACAGTGAAGGGCCCGTCGTAGGTCTGGGTCTCACCGCCATTGACGGTGTAATAGATGGTTGCGCCAGTAGTAGCGCAGGTGATGGTCACCTCCTGATCTTCGGCATAGTTGCCGCTGGCAGGAGTAATCACGGGAGTTGCAACAGCACTGCCCTGAACGTACAGGTAAACAGGGGTTCCAGTTGTGCCGTCATAGATGCGGAAACGACCGTTTGCAGCGCTAGCGCCACTGTTGTAGCGCATCATGTAGTTACCCCACTTCAGCACATAACCGCCGTTATTGCTCTCGGCAGACCATGCCGTGCCATCCTCCTCATCAAATGCCAGACCTGGTGCACTAGGATTCAGGTACCCGTGGTCGCTTGACAAGGTGAATCCATTAGCGTTACCATTGAGTGTAAACTCGATAACGTCGGTGCCACTGATGTTAATAATAGATCCCTGTTCTTCCCAACTTACTTCGGCACCAGTACCTCCAGTGGTGATGCCATTCAAGGCCTCGGGGGTGTCCTCATAGACGAGGATGTACTGCAAGCCATTCTGGATCTGGTTGGCGTTGGTCACCTTGGAGTACAGGGTACCGGTGGCCTCTACGCGCTTGTAACCTGTCACGTTGACGGTGGCGGTAGCGTCGCCGTTGGTCAGGGTGATGGTGGCCACGTCGGGGCTGGTCATGGTAGCGTTGCCATTATAGGTCACGGTCAATGTGCCGTTCTCGAGGGTGGCGCTGAAGTAGTTGGCGCCCGTGCCGCTGACGGCGACGCTGGTCGTGCCGGTCGTGTTGGTCTCGGTAACGGTTACATTGCCACTGACTGAACTCTCGCCAACGGGGATCACCAGGTCGAGCGAGGAGGGATTTACGGTAATGCTGGGCTCGGGGGCGCTGGCCTCGCGACGATAGAGGTAAACAGGACTTTGGTTCGCACTACCATAGCAAGATACAAGAGTACCATTAAACTGCATGACATTGTGCGAGTTGGTTCCCTGGAAGACAATGCTAGCGACATTGTTGTTGATTGTAATTCTAGCCTTAGCGTTATCATCACCTCTTTCGGTGCGCGTCCTCAGGTAATTGCTATTGTTACTTGCAGCATACAAATAGCCGTTACCCACATTGAAATACCAGCCGGTGGCATCGCCTTCAAGGGTAGCAATCTGAGTCTCATCAGTAGCTGTCACCTTCAGCGTCGGAGAAACCGTCACATCAGTAGTACCACGGTTATTGCTATTCTGCGTGGTGCTCATGGCCAACCAATCACCATGTGTGTCCTTGTTGACAAAGATCACCTCATCACCAGTGTTAAGCTGGCTATCGTCGGTCACGAGGACGAAGTCGCCCTCAATCACGACCTCCTTGGTGATGGTGAAGGTGACAGGACTGCCAGTAGCATCGATGGTGATGATATAAGTGCCAGCGGTCTGGATCTTGATGGGGTCATCGTCGTAAAGGTCGATGTTACCACTACCGTTACCGTCGATGGGCAACCACCAGTCACCACCACTGTCAGGACCGAAAACGAAGCGGGTATTCCAGTCCACGCCGTTGCCCAGCTTGCGGGCAAACAGGATGTAAGTGTTAGCGCGTTCAGCAGTGAAAGAGGCGGTATAAACACCATTATTATAGGTCATTGAAGTACCATTGTTGAAGTTCCATTGGCCAGTATAACCGTTATCGGTCACGATATACAAGTCAGCAAGATAGTTGACGGGAACATCAATGGTCTGGACGTCATTGGCGCTCACGCTAACCGTATTGGTAGCGCTCAGGTCGCGGCCATTATAAACCACATTGGTGGTGCCGCCAGTGTTGGAGAACTGGTTAGAAGTCAGATACCAGTCGGTGTTATTGGCCAGGCTGGCATTGATATTGCCGGTTATGTTTTCACCCGTAATCGTCAAGGTGTTGTCTGTGTCGTTGATGGTCAACGTCGAGGGATTAACGGTAATAGAGGCGGCAGGAGGAGTGGCCTTCTTGGCGGTGACGGTGACGGTCTGGGTCAGGTTGCCGCAAGTGATGGTCACGGTGGCGGTCACCTCGGTGGTGCTCGAGCCACTGTAGGTCACGGTGATGTTCTCGTCCACA
>JAEEGH010021538.1_pt1 | contig 13305 bp, 14 predicted proteins | sample 9134181 | NCBI WGS metagenome assembly JAEEGH01 (sample SAMN16246544, study PRJNA631951) | gut metagenome | biome: gut microbiome; feature: rumen; material: DP-attached | host: Bos | place: Iran: Karaj | collected 2018-10
GTCTGCTTGTCCGTAAATATTTTTCGTTTAGGATGCGAAACCGCAACACCATTGAGTTTGCATCGTGGATTTCCATAGAGTTCCGTCTTTACATTGTCATGGAATTCCGGCGTCTGAAAGCAAAGGAGCAGGAACAGATTGGCCATTAAACCCGTCGTTTCCTCCCATGTGAGGCTGGGATGCTGAAATTCTGCGCCGCTGATATGTGCGCCAAGAGAGGGGAAAAGTATCGGAACGAGGGGTTCATGCATGTCTTTTGAGGCCTGTGAGAGCAGGAGTTTGATACATTCTGTGCCTTTACCGAGGTTAGGCATCTTGGGTGCCGTTTGTTTGGTGGTGTCGTATTTCATTGTGTTTCAACTATTTAAGTGGTTAATTTGTTCTGCTGAGCGTTACGTTACAGTTGTTACAGTTGCTTTTTTGAAGGTATGCTTCTTGTTGAATGCAACGTAAATATCTGATTATTAGTTAGTTATTACAGTATTTAAAGATGCCTATATCTCTTTTTATCAACTGTAACAACTGTAACGTAACGGACTTAGCCGTTGGTTGCTTACTCTCTTCACTCTACGAGGCCACCGAGTGCCATGCAGATTTCGTTATAGACTCCGAGTGCAAATCGCTCGAGGTTAAGCCCTCGTCCATCTTTACAGGGCGGAAGTTCAGTCGCAGCGAACCGTCGGAGCGGCGCGTGGTGCTCGGCTACATGCTGCGTGAAGGAAGGACGAAAATTGACTTAGATTATTTTAACACGGGTTATGGAAAAATTTAGGATGGAAAGTATATGGAAATCGTTTTCTTTTTGTACCTTTGCAGCCTATTTTGCACATTATTGTATAACGTTATATTAAAAAAATGGCTGAAACAAAGAAGATTAAGACCGCTTTGGTGTCGGTGTTCCACAAGGATGGCCTCGATGAACTCCTCAAGAAACTGAACGAGGAGGGTGTGAAGTTCCTCTCGACTGGTGGAACTCAGAAGTTTATTGAATCGCTCGGCTACGAGTGCCAGAAGGTGGAGGATGTGACGACTTATCCCTCTATCCTCGGTGGCCGTGTGAAGACGCTGCACCCGAAGGTATTCGGAGGCATCTTGGGCCGTCGTGAGAACGAGGGCGACATTGAGCAGATGAAGCAGTACGAGATTCCTGAGATCGATCTCGTGATCGTAGACCTTTACCCCTTTGAGCAGACCGTGGCCAGCGGGGCCTCGGAGGATGACATCATCGAGAAGATTGACATCGGCGGCATCTCGCTGATCCGTGCTGGTGCCAAGAACTTCAACGATGTGGTGATTGTGCCGAGCAAGGCTGAGTACGGCTTGCTGCTCGACATCCTGAACCTGCAGGGTGCTGAGACCACGAAGGAGCAGCGCCGTATGTTTGCCACCCGTGCCTTCGGCGTGAGCTCGCACTACGATACTGCGATCAATGCTTGGTTTAAGAAGTAATTTTTAGTTTACAGTTTATAGTTTATAGATGGGATTTTTTAGTTTTGTTCAGGAGATAGCCATGGACCTTGGAACGGCCAACACGATCATTATCAGCGATGACAAGATCGTGGTCGACGAGCCGTCGGTGGTGGCTTTGGATCGCCGTACCGACAAGATGATTGCCGTCGGTAACGAGGCGAAGATGATGTATGAGAAGACGCATGATAACATCCGCACCATCCGTCCGCTGCGCGACGGTGTGATTGCCGACTTCTCTGCCTGTGAGCAGATGATGCGCGGCCTGATCAAGATGGTGCATACCGGCAGCCGCCTGTTCTCGCCCTCGCTGAGGATGGTGATCGGTGTGCCTTCGGGCTCGACCGAGGTGGAGCTTCGTGCCGTTCGTGACTCTGCGGAGCATGCCGACGGTCGCGATGTGTACCTGATTTTCGAGCCTATGGCCGCTGCTATCGGTATCGGTATCGACGTGGAGGCCCCAGAGGGAAATATGATTGTAGATATCGGCGGCGGTTCGACGGAGATTGCCGTGATCTCGCTGGGCGGTATCGTGTCGAACAACTCGATCCGTACGGCAGGCGACGACCTGACGGCCGACATCCAGGAGTATATGTACCGTCAGCATAACGTGAAGGTCAGCGAGCGCATGGCCGAGCGTATCAAGATCAATGTGGGTTCGGCTCTGACCGACCTGGGCGACGAGGCCCCCGAGGACTTCGTGGTGCACGGCCCGAACCGCATCACCGCCCTGCCCATGGAGGTGCCTGTGTGCTATCAGGAGATTGCCCACTGTCTGGACAAGACGGTGTCGAAGATCGAGAACGCCGTGCTCTCCGCTTTGGAGAACACACCGCCTGAGCTGTATGCCGATATCGTGAAGAACGGTATCTATCTGGCTGGTGGCGGCGCCCTGCTCAGAGGTCTCGACAAGCGTCTGACCGACAAGATGCACATTCCCTTCCACGTTCCTGAGGATCCCCTCCACAGCGTGGCCAAGGGTGCTGGCATCGCCCTGAAGAACGTGGACCGCTTCAACTTCCTCATGAGATAATCAAGAATTTGAGAATTAGAGAATTCTGATGAGGAACCTGCTGGATTTCCTGAAAGAGTATCATCACTGGTTTATTTTCATCTTATTGGAAGTGGCCAGTGGTTTTCTGTTGTTTCAGTACAACAGCTATCAGGGTAGTGCCTGGTTCTCTTCAGCCAATGCCGTGGCAGGTAAGGTCTACGAGTGGGAGAGTGAGGCCACGAAGTTCTTCACCCTCTCGCAGGCCAACGAGGAACTCACCACCCGCAATTTCTATCTTGAACGGCAGGTGGACCAGTTGAAGCGACTCTATGTCGACCTGACGAAGGACACGACGGTGATGGAGCGCAACGAACTGCAGTTCCTGAGCCAGTATAAGTTGATTCCGGCCAAGGTGGTGGACAATAGTGTGCACAAGACGGAGAACCTGATGACCATCGACAAGGGCCGTGCCGACGGCGTGGAGGTGGACATGGGCGTAGCCTGCGGCAGGGGTGTGGTAGGCGTGGTGTACCTCGTGTCTGACCATTATTCCGTGGTGATTCCCGTGCTGAATGCCACCTCGTCGCGCATCAGTTGCGCCATCCGCAACAGGGGGTACTTCGGCTACCTGCATTGGTACGGCGGCGACCCCACGGTGGCCTATGTCGAGGATGTGCCCCGCCACGCGAAGTTCCGGCTCGGCGAGTGGATCGTCACCAGCGGCTTCTCGTCGATCTTCCCTTCCGGCGTGTCGGTGGGAAAAATCGAACAGGCCTACAACTCCCGCGACGGACTGTCGTATAAGCTGAAGGTGCGCCTGAGTACCGACTTCAGCTGCCTGCGCGATGTGTGCGTCATCAGCGACAAGAGCATTGCCGAACGGGCTGCCCTGTTGCAGGCCGCCCGCGACTCGATCAATGTGGTCAACAAGAAATAAAGTAGGAGACAAGGATGGCAGGTAGTATTATCAACCGACTGATCATGTTCGTGACACTTCTGCTGGTGCAGGTGCTCGTGCTGAACCATGTGTGGCTGCTCAATGTGGCCACGCCGCTGCTCTACGTCTTCTTTGTCATCACCTTCCCCCGCAACAGCGCGAAGGGCGAGGTGCTGGCGTGGAGCTTCTGCCTGGGACTGCTGATTGACCTCTTCTCGAACACCCCGGGCATGGCCTCGGGCACGATGACGCTGGTCGCCCTCTTGCAGCCTTACCTGCTGGAGCTCTTTGTGCCCCGCGACTCGGCGGATAACCTGGAGGTAAAATCGGCCACGCTGGGATGGACGAAGTACCTGACCTTCAGTCTGATCCTCACTTTCCTCTATTGTCTGGTGTTCTTTGCCTTAGAGGCCTTCAACTTCTTTGAATGGCAGCTATGGCTTCTGCGCACTGTCGGCAGCACCGTGCTGACCATGATCCTGATGATCGCTATTGATAGTGTCCGTTCGAAGTGAATAAATACGATCTCTCATACAGGCGTTTCGTGATTGGCGGAGTGGCGATATTTATCGTCATCGTCTATCTCATCCGGCTGTTCATGCTGCAGATCACCAGCGACGACTATAAGAAAAGCGCCGACTCGAATGCTTTCTTGAAGAAGATCGAGTATCCGTCGCGCGGCAATATCCTCGACCGGCAGGGGAAACTGCTGGTGTTCAATCAGCCCTCATACGACATCATGGTGGTGATGAACGAGGCCAAGGGACGGCTCGACACCCTGGAGTTCTGTCAGACGCTGGGCATCACCCGCGAGGAGTTCGACCGCCGCATGGAAACCATGAAGGATCGCAACCGCAATCCCGGCTATTCGCGCTATACGCAGCAGCTGTTCATGAGCCAGCTCAGCGACAAGGACTTCAGCGTGTTCCAGGAGAAGATGTTCCGCTTCCCCGGCTTCTATGTGCAGAAGCGAACGGTGAGGCAGTACAGCTATAACATGGCTGCCCACGTGCTGGGCGATGTCGCCGAGGTGTCGCCTGCGGATATCGAGGAGGACGACTATTACCAGCCCGGCGACTATATCGGCAAGCTCGGTGTGGAGCGCCGCTATGAGAAGGAGCTGCGTGGCGAGAAAGGTATTCAGATCTTGCTGCGCGATGCCCACGGAAGGGTACAGGGCCGTTACAAGAACGGCGAACTGGACCATCGCGCCAAGCCGGGCAAGAACCTGACACTCGGTATCGATGCCGACCTCCAGTTGCTCGGCGAGCGGCTGTTGGAAGGCAAGATCGGAAGCATCGTGGCCATCGAACCGTCGACGGGCGAGGTGCTCTGTATGGTGTCGTCGCCTTCCTACGACCCCCGGATGATGGTGGGTCGCCAGCGTTCGAAGAACCACCGGTTGCTGTCGCAGGATGTGTGGAAACCGTTGCTGAACCGAAGCATCATGGGCCAGTATCCGCCGGGCTCCACGTTCAAGACCACCCAGGGCTTGACGTTCATGACCGAGGGCGTGATCACCCCTTCGACGATGTATCCCTGCGGTCACGGTTTCAATTTCAAGGGACTACATGTGGGCTGCCACGGCCATGCTGCGCCGCTGCCGCTGGTGCCTGCGCTCAGCACATCGTGTAACGGTTATTTCTGCTGGGGACTCTACCACATGATCAACACCAATATCTCGAAATATAAGACGGTTCAGAACGCGATGGATACCTGGCGCGACTATATGGTGAGCATGGGCTTCGGCTACCCGCTGGGCATCGACCTGCCCGGCGAGAAGCGCGGCATGATTCCCAACTCGCAGTTCTACGACAAGCGCTATAAGGGTTCCTGGAACGGACTGACGGTCATCTCTATCGCCATCGGTCAGGGTGAGGTCAACGCCACACCGCTGCAGATCGCCAACCTCGGTGCCACCATCGCCAACAGGGGCTACTACTATGTGCCCCATGTGGTGAAGAAGGTGCAGGGCGAACCTCTCGACACGGCTTTCACGCGTAAACATTATACAAAAGCTACGCGCGAGGCTTACGACTATGTGGTGCAGGGCATGCGTTCTTCGGCCCTCGGCGGTACCTGCCACGAGCTGGCGAAGTATGACTTCATGGCGTGCGGTAAGACGGGTACGGCACAGAATAAAGGTCACGACCACTCGGTGTTCATGGGCTTTGCCCCGATGGACGAGCCGAAGATTGCCGTGGCCGTCTATGTGGAGAATGGTGGCTGGGGTGCCACTTATGGTGTGCCCATCGGCGGACTGATCATGGAACAGTATCTCAAGGGGAAGCTCTCAGAGGCTTCCGAGGCCAGGGCACAAGCAATACAGGAAAAGAGAATTGCATATGGTACGACAGACAGATAAACAGCAGAAGGGCGTGATCCGTTCACTCGACTGGTGGACCATCTTGATCTACATCGCCCTGCTCACCTTCGGGTGGGTCAGCGTTTGCGGAGCCAGCTATTCGTATGGCGATACCGACATCTTCAGCCTCGACACGCGCTCGGGCATGCAGATTGTGTGGATCGGCACTTCAATCATCCTGGGCTTTATCCTGCTGATGCTCGACGACAGCTACTATGAGATGCTCGCCTTTATCATCTTCGGGGTGATGCTGATACTCCTTTTCGGTACCATCTTCAATCCCCATTCCATCAAGGGTTCGCGGTCGTGGCTGGTGCTCGGACCCCTGCGCTTACAACCGGCTGAGTTCGCCAAGTTCGCAACGGCCTTGGCCCTGGCGAAGCTTATGAGCACCTATGGCTACAATATCCAGAAATGGAAGCACTTCGCCGCTGCCCTGGCGATCATTATCGTGCCCATGCTCTTCATCGTCCTACAGAAAGAGACAGGTTCGGCGCTGGTCTATACGGCCTTCTTCCTGATGCTCTACCGTGAGGGCATGCCAGGCAGTATCCTCTTTACTGGCGTAGCGATGGTGATCTATTTCGTGGTAGGCATCCGCTTTGCCGACGTTCACATGTGGTACACGCCCACCTCGCTGGGACGGTTCGTCGTGCTGCTGCTGATACAGATCTTCTCCTGCGCCCTCATCTGGGTCTATTGCGCGGATCGTGAGAAGGCCTTGCGCCTGTTGGCCGCGAGCCTCGGCATTACCATCCTGGCGGTGCTCTTCTCGCTTTTTGTCATCCCCTTCGACATGACTTATGTGGAACTGGCGCTCTGTGTGCTGCTGATGGGCTATCTGGTGTGGGAATGGTTAGGGTCGCGCATTCGCAACTACCTGTGGATTGCGCTCTTCGCCCTGGGTTCGATGTTGTTCTTCAATGCCGCCGATTACGTGCTCAACCATGTGATGGAACCCCATCAGCGGGTGCGTATCAACGTGCTGCTGGGACTGGAGGAAGACCTGAAGGGTGCCGGCTATAACGTCCATCAGAGTGAGATTGCCATCGGTTCGGGCGGCTTGGAAGGAAAGGGATTCCTCAACGGAACCCAGACGAAGCTGAAGTTTGTGCCTGAGCAGGATACCGACTTTATCTTCTGTACCGTCGGCGAGGAAGAGGGCTTCTTGGGTTCGGCCTGTGTGCTGCTCCTGTTCCTGGCGCTGATCCTACGGCTCATCCATCTGGCGGAGCGACAGCATCATGCTTTCGGGCGTATCTATGGCTACTGTGTGTTGAGCATCTTCCTCTTCCATGTGTTTATCAATGTGGGCATGGTGCTTGGTCTGACACCGGTCATCGGCATCCCCCTGCCGTTCTTCAGCTATGGCGGTTCGTCGCTATGGGGATTCACGCTCCTGTTGTTTATCTTCCTACGCATCGACGCCGGAAGGAATCTCATTCGTCGCTGATTCTTCCCGCCTCTTTTTGCTTGAGACAAATGCCCACGTCGGCGATGCCCGGCATAATCTCGCGTTTCATGTTGTGTGATATACAAAGGTGGATGGAATCGCCTTTGTTAAGTCTCATGTCGCGGACATGGAACTGGTACTGGAAGTAGCTGATACCGTCGCCCTCGATGACACCGTTCTGATTGATGAGCCGACAGTCGAGCCTGTCATAGAAGCTCTTTCCCTCGGGGATGACCGTCTGACTGACAATCAGCGTGATTTTCTGAAACGGGTAGTTCTTGTCCGTGCGCAGTTCCGCCAGCATCTCATAGTATCCACTCTCCCTGACGGGCGGGATGTTGAAGTGCAGGGTGTCGCTCTTGTCCCATCCCGGCGAGGAGACATGCCTATAGTGATGATAGGCCACCTCCGACTGACAGGCTCCTAACGTGAGCAGAAGTGTCAGCAGGCAGGCGATGGCCAGCCTACTGTTCCTCATGGTTGCTGTGATTCTCCTGACTCTTGGCACCGGCCTCCTGTCTCCGGTCGCCTTCTCTCCTTTTGTTCTTCTTCTTTTTCTTCTTCGCCTTGTCGAAGCGGTTGATGTCGCCGCCGGTGAGGTCAACACTCTGTCTGGTCTCCACCGGTTTGTTGCTGTCTTTCTGGAGGGTCAACGGCTTCTCGCCCCGGCGGTTCATTTCGATGACTTCCCAGGCTTGGGCGGCGCTGATGGTCTCCAGGTTGGCGGCAATGTTCTTGTCGGTGCTGTAGGTGATGAGTCCGGCCAGGATATCCGACTTGAAGAGGTGGTAATCGGCATCCTGCGTCTGTAGCACGATATCCCTGCCGGGCATCTTCTTGCCGGCTTCGATATAGTCGTCAACCTCGTAGTTCAGGCAGCACTTCAGCTTGGCGCACATGCCGGCCAGCTTTTGGGGGTTGAGCGAGATGTCCTGGTGTCGGGCGGCATTGGTACTGACCGAGTTGAAGTTCTTCATCCAAGTGGCGCAGCACAGCTCTCTTCCGCAGGGACCCGTACCACCGATGCGGCCGGCCTCCTGACGGGCACCGATCTGCTTCATCTCGATGCGCACATGGAAGGCGGCAGCCAGGTCCTTGATCAGCTGGCGGAAGTCTACGCGACCGTCGGCGATATAGTAGAAGATGGCTTTGTTGCCGTCACCCTGATACTCCACATCACCGATCTTCATGTCGAGTCCCAGACCCTTGGCTATCTGGCGACTCTCAATCATCGTCTTGTGCTCACGGGCCTTGGCCTCGCGGAACTTGTCCATGTCGGCAGGTCTGGCCAGACGGTAGATGCGCTTGATATCGTCTTCCGACTTCAAGTTGGCTTTCTTCAGCTGCAGCTTCACGAGTCGGCCGGTAAGCGTGACGATGCCGATATCGTGTCCCGGACTGGCCTCGACGGCCACCACATCGCCCTTCTTCAGTTCCAGTTTGTTCACGTTGTGGTAGTAGCCCTTGCGGGTATGCTTGAACTGTACCTCCACGAGGTCGGTGGTATCTATGTTGCCTGGGACATCTGCCAGCCAGTCGTAGGTGTTGAGCTGTCTGTCCTGTCGGCCTACAGCCTGATGGCACAGCCCTCGGTCGCAGCCCACTCTCACAGGTAGTTCTTTTATTTTCTCCATATATTTACACTTTATTCTCATTAACTACAACTTTGTTGTCGTTTTTTTTTCATTTTTGAAGCAATAGCACGATCATTTGCAGGGCCAGGTCGAAGAACACGATCTTCGCGTTGGCGTTCTGTCCGATGTCGCGGATGGCCAGGTTGGCCAGGTCGCTGATGGGAATGACGTTGCCCTCGTTCACGAAGCGCGCGAAGTTAGTGGCGAAGCCTTCCTCCTCTTCCGTCATATAGTTCAGATCCTCCTGCTTGAAGTTGTACATAAAGTTCTCGCGCGTCATCTTGAGGAAGTAGGTGAGCCAGCGCTTCTGTTTCTCTCGACCCATGGCGGCCATCTGCTCGCTCCACTTGCGCAGGTCTTTGATCTTCCGCTGGTAGGCCAATCGCATCAGGATCTTGTACATGTCGAGGAAGAGTCCTTGCTCTGAGTCGGCCTGCAGCTCTTCGATGGCGGCGAGCCAGTTGCCGTTGGCAATTCTGCTGATGCGCAGGGCCGCGTCGTCGCTGATGCCGCGCCGCTCGATGAGTGCCTGACGGATAGACTCGTTGTCAGTCTTCCGGATGTCGATGCGCTGCACGCGGCTGCGAATGGTCTCCAACAGCTTCTCGGGCTCCTCGCTCACCATGATGAACACGGTCTGCTGCGGGGGCTCCTCGATGAGCTTCAACAGTTTGTTGGCGCATTCGATGTTCATGCGTTCGGGCAGCCAGATGATGCTCACCTTATAACCGCCCTGACTCGACTTGAGGGAGAGTTTCCTCACCAGGTCGTCGCTCTCGCCGGCGGTGATGATGGCCTGCTGGTTCTCGCCGCCCATCGCTTGCATCCATTCCTCCATGGTGAAGTAGGGACTCATCATCACCAGCTCGTGCCACTCCTTGGCGAAGTCGTCGCTCACGGGCTTGTAGTCGCTCTTCATCGATGGCAGCTTGATGGTGGGGTAGGTGAAGTGCAGGTCGGGGTGCTCCAGCTTCTGCAGCATCGGATGCTCCGGCATGTCCGGACTATCCGGATTCTCCGGCCTCCTCCCTAACAAATAGCAGCCGAAGGCGATGGCCAGCGCCAGTTTGCCGCTGCCCACAGGCCCGCAGAGCATCATCGCGTGCGGCAGACGGTCTTCCCTGACCATCTGTATCAGCCGCTCCTTGGCCTCCTCCTGTCCTATTACCTCACTCCAATTCATATTAAAGCAGTCGCTTAGCTACTTCTGCGACGCTGTCGACGGCCGAGACCGTGTAGAAGTGAATATTCTGCACTCCGTGTTCATAGAGCTCGCGGCATTGCTGCGTGGTCCATTCGATACCCAGCTGTCGGGCGTCCTCGTCGGTCTTGCATTTCACTACCTCGCGGGCCAGCGGCTCGGGGATGTCGCAATGGAACGTCTTTGGCACCATCGTCAACTGCGAGAGTTTCGCCATCGGCTTGATGCCGGGGATGATGGGAATTGTGATGCCCATCGCCCGAGCTTTCTCTACGAAATCGAAGTATTTCTGGTTGTCGAAGAACAGCTGGGTCACCGCATACTGCGCCCCCAGATCCTGCTTCTCCTTCAGATATTGCATGTCCATCTCCAGGTTCGGGGCCTCCTCGTGCTTCTCGGGGTAGCATGCCACGCCGTAGTCGAACGCCCTTCCGGGGTTTTTGATGGGCGTGCCGTCTGCGAAGAATCCCTCGTTGAAGCGCTTCACCTGGCGCATCAGCTCCGTCGTGTGGGCATGACCGCCGGGGGTCGGCACAAAGCGACTGTCCTCCTTCGCCTTGTCGCCACGCAGTAACAGCAGGTCGTGGATGCCGAGGAACTGCAGGTCGAGCAGTTCATACTCGATGTCGTCCACCGTCGCACCGCTACAGATCACGTGAGGCTGTACGGGGATGTTGTACCGCTGCTGGATGGCGGCGGCAATGGCCACGGTGCCTGGACGCCGGCGGATGCGCTGGCGCTCAAACTGTCCGCTGGGCAGTTCCCTGTACACGAACTCCGAGTGGTGGGTGGTGATGTTGATGTAGGCGGGGTCGAACTCCCGCAGCTTGTCGATGTCGGCAAACAGCTTGTCAGTACCCGTTCCTTTCAGCGGCGGCAGCACCTCAAATGAGAACCGTTTCGCCTTCGTATCTTGATGAATCAATTCCGTTACGCTCATAATTGGGTGCAAAGGTACGAATAAGTGAGTAGAAAACCAAAAGTTTTATGGCTTTTCTGGATACTTTCCTGCAAACGGTTACAGGTTACAGTTGTAACCATGTAACCTTTTCGACTTGACAGATCATGGATATTGTAAATAAAATTCAGAATACACTAATCTTCTTTATGCCGTTTCGTATCTATTTGATATACAATGCTTTATGGTTGCCTGGATTTTAGGCTAAGTAAACTCAGACTTTAGATAGGGTAAACTCCGACTTTACCCTATCTAAACTCCCACTTTAGGCTATCTAAACTCCGAGTTTACTCTATGTATATAAAATGTGTAAAGTAATTTGATTGTTTGCTTTGTAAAAAAGGGGATATGGTTACTGCTGTAACCGTAACCATTCCCGCGAAGAGTCCGGAAGTTTGGAACATGTTTTCAAAAAAGTTCTTCTTTACCAACCATCTGGTCAATGTTCTATATATTTTCTTTTCTATAAACCTCAGATAACAGAGAATTTGCAGTTTTTTTTGTTTTTTCCTGTGTAATCTGTTTTTTCTGCGGTTATTTTTATACCTTTGTACGCGATATGTTGAATGTGAAGCAATTTCTGAAGGACTGGACGCTACCGGTGGCAATAGCCACGGGAACGGTGGTCTATCTGCTGTTTTACTGGGTGCCGCAGCTCGATGCCGCGGGCGATGCGCTGGGCAAGGTGGTCGACACGGTGTTCCCGATGATGGTGTTCTGTACGCTGTTCTCGACGTTTTGCCGCATCGACTTCCATCAGATGCGCCCTCATCGCTGGCATGTGGGGGTGATGGCGGCCCAGCTGTTGCTGGTGGCGCTCAACGTGTGGATCATTTTCGCGGTAGAGGCCAACCTCTGGCAGAAGGTTCTGTGGGAGAGTGTCCTCACCTGCATCATCGGCCCTGCTGCGACGGCGGCCCCTGTGGTGACGGCGAAGATCGGGGGTAACATCAATACGATGACGGCCTTTGTGGTGATCTCCTCGTTCGCCTCGGCGCTGATGATTCCTGCCGTGTTCCCGCTGCTGGAGCGCGGGTCGCAGCTCGACTTCTGGAGCGCCTTCCTCATCATCCTCGAGAAGCTGGCCTACGTGCTCATCCTGCCGCTGGCGCTGGGGTGGTTTATGCAACACTACGTGAAGCGTGTTTGTGCCTGGATCGTGTCGATCCCCGACCTGTCGTTCTACCTCTGGGCCGTGCAGTTGAGTATCACCTCGGGCGTCACCGTCCGCAACATCGTGCATTGCGAGGCCGGTCTCCCCTTGTTGCTGATGATTGCCGTGCTGAGTCTGATGCTTTGTTTCGTGCTCTTCCTCACAGGCCGTTTCATCGGGCGTCATCTGGGCGACGAGATCGACGGTGGCCAGGCTCTCTTTCAGAAGAATACGGCACTCTCCATCTGGGTGGCCTACACCTATCTGAACCCCGTGGCCTCCGTTGGTGCTGGCTGTTACGTGCTCTGGCAGAACATCGTCAACTCCATCGAACTTTGGGAATATCGAAGGAGATCGAAATAATAAAAATTCTCTAATTCTAAAATTCTTGATCATTAAATTAAACCTTTTGCAACTTGTTGCGTCTAAGGGTCAGTTATCTAACTTAATTAATCACTTTTAAAATTACACAGACAATGAAAAAATTAATGATGATGGTTGCCATGCTGGCAGTTTCGTTCGCTATGCAGGCACAGACAAAGTTCCACGATGTTGAGCTCAACGAGGCCAAGGGTGCCGTGAAGTGTATCAAGAGCAACCGTATGGGTCAGGACATTGTGATCACATTCTCTCAGGACGGCAAGATGTCGCAGCAGGGCATGAAGGATGCCAAGTATGATGCCGACGGCTATCTGCAGTCTGCCAAGATGGAGATGATGGGCAACGAGATCGAGGTCAGCTACAAGTGGGAGAACGGTCGCGTGGTGAGCCAGAAGATGAACGTCATGGGCAACGACATGGAGGTGAAGCGTTCTTATAACGAGGACGGCACGCTGAAGGCCGACATCATGGATATGGGTGGCAATAAGATGGAATCACCCTACACGAACTACAAGTTCGACGCCAAGGGCAACTGGATCAGCCGTACTGGCGAGATGATGGGCCAGACCATGGAGCAGACCCGCACCATCGAGTATTATGAATAAAATTTATTGCCACGAAATACACGTATTATTTAATTAGTGGATAATAAATAAACCAGCGGAGCCGTGCGGTCCCGCTGGTTTCATTTTGTTCCTTCGTAGTTAGGACTATTTCTTCACCTTATATATTTTAAAGGTCTTGGCGGGAAGCTCGTCGGTG
>JAEEGH010021545.1_pt1 | contig 13302 bp, 12 predicted proteins | sample 9134181 | NCBI WGS metagenome assembly JAEEGH01 (sample SAMN16246544, study PRJNA631951) | gut metagenome | biome: gut microbiome; feature: rumen; material: DP-attached | host: Bos | place: Iran: Karaj | collected 2018-10
AACAACGATTCTTACGAACTCGCGGCCGCCTAAGGCTGCGCGTCCGCTCCGGGAGGGCCACGACCCGGATGTCGGGCGTCACTGAGTGGCGAACGTGCGTGCGCTAAGCTTTGCGCGCACCATGCATGATGAAGCTACCTGACCGGCAGGGCGTGACGGCTTGCCAGCCGGAATGGGAAAGGGCCCTCGGGCCGCAATAACCGTCTGCGCACGGAGAAGTTCTTTCTGAAACGTTTTCGGACGGGGGTTCGACACCCCCCGCCTCCACCAGCAAAAAAGCGCCTTTTGTCTACCGGCAAAAGGTGCTTTTTTGAATGATGTGTTCCGCTCACGCGGAACTTGATGTGCGCTTCGCGCGTGATGCGTCCTTCGGACATGATGTGCCTGCGGGCGTGGGAAGCGGAACACATCACATCATTTTGCGGCTGCGCCGCAAAGCATCACTGTGAACGAAGTGAACAACATCATGTGCCCGCCAGGGCACGCATCACTCGCCATCCAATATTTCAGTCCAGTCATCGTACTCCGCTTTGTCCGCTGGGCTCATAAGCTGTCCTCGGAACACGGCCGACAACGTATCGCCGGGGAAAGCGTTGACTTTCCCCGGCTTTCCATGTAAAATCTTGATTACTCTATCGTATTAACGCAGCAAAGGAGCGGAAACCATGAGCCACAAGCAACTGACGATCCTGCACTCCAACGACCTCCACGGGGATTTCCTGCCCCACACCGCAGACGGCGAGGAAACGGGCGGCCTGAGCCGCCTGTCCGGTTATGTGAAAAAGGTGCGGGCCGAGGAGGCGAACGTGATCTATGCCAACGCCGGGGATATGTTCCGCGGCAGCGTCATCGACTCGGAATACCTGGGGCTCAGCACCATCGAGCTGATGAACCTCCTGAATCCCGACGTGTCGGCGGTGGGCAATCATGAGGTGGACTACGGCATCGCCCATCTGCTGTTCCTGGAAAAGTGCGCCCGCTTCCCCATCATCAACGCGGACCTTTTCATCACCTTCAACAACATGCGCCTTTTCACTCCCTACCTCAACATCGAGCGGGACGGCATGCGCATCCTCTTCATCGGCCTGCTGACCCAGGAGGTCATCTCCGCCGCCAAGCAGGAAAAGGTCATCGGCTCCTTCATCGACGTTTCCGAAGCGGCCAAGCAGGTGGGCATCATCTGCGACAGCTACCGCACCAAGGAGACCGACATGGTGGTGCTGCTGACCCACATCGGCATCGAGGCGGACCGGGAGCTGGCCTCCAAACTGCTGCCCGACTGGGGCGTGGACATCATCATCGGCGGACACACCCACACCTTCATGTCCGAGCCGGAGGTCGTCAACGGCATCCCCATCGTGCAGGTGGGCACCGGCAGCACCCAGATCGGCCGCTTCGACATCGACTATGACACGGAGAAGCACAAGATCGCCTCCTGGAAATGGCAGTGCCTGCCCATCACGCCGGAGACCGCGCCCAAGGACCCGGTGATGGACGGCCTCATTTCCGGCTATCAGTCCCAGACAGACGCCAAATACCGCCGGATCGTGACCCACTTCGTCCGGGAACTCACCCATCCCGTCCGCACCCAGGAGACGGAACTGGGCAACCTCTACTGCGACCTGCTCCAGGACGAGAGCAGCTTCGACCTGATGATCATGGGCTCCGGCTCCATCCGGAAATACGCGCTGGGCCCCATCGTGGAATACCAGGACATGATCGAGAACACGCCCTATGACGACGCCCTGTGGATGCTGAAGGTGACGGGCGGTCAGCTGCGGCGCATGGTGCAGTATGTCCTGCGGGACGAAGCCTGGGAGGGCCACACGGAGTTTTATCAGTATTCCAAGGGCATCCGCATCGTCTACCGCAAGAGCACCCACACCATCGAGGAATTCAAATTCCGGGGCGAGGATATCCGGGATGACCAGGAGATCCTCATCTGCCTGCAGAATTATCACTACTCCTCCTTTGAAGAATTCTTCAACGTGCCTCTGGCGGAGGTCTCCGCCAACATGAAGCCCCGGGTCATCGCCACCTCCCTCCAGAACGTGCTGGAGGAGCTGCTGAGCACCCACAACAATCTGGACGCCCATGTGGAAGGCCGCCTGGTGATCCTGGAATGAAGCGTCTCTCCGGGGGTAAAAAAGTCCTGATCCTGCTGCTGGTGCTGCTGCTGGCCTTCATCTGGGGCCATTCCTGCATGCCGCCGGACGCTTCCGAGGACGAGAGCAGCACCGTGCTGGAGCTGCTGCGCCCCCTGCTCTCTCTTATCGTCGGAGCGGAAAACGTGACGCTGCATCTGGTGCGGAAGCTGGCCCATTTCACGGAATTCTTCTGCCTGGGCTGCGTGCTGGCCCTGCTCCTCCCCTTCCGGGGAAAAGCGCAGCTGCTGGCGGGTGGCCTGGCCCTGCTGACGGGCTTCATCGACGAGACCATCCAGATCTTCTCCGGCCGGGGCAGCGCCGTCAGCGACGTCTGGCTGGATTTCTCCGGCGCGGCGGCGGCCATCCTTATTCTGGCCCTCGCCCGGGCGCTCCTCAGCCGCCGACGCTCTGCCCGGCCTTGATATACCCCACCGGATGGATGGTGTGGTCGTTCTTGGCGTCGATGTTCGTCAGGGTGGGGTCGCAGAGGACGGAGGCCCGGCTCAGGGCGGTATGCCCGTAGCGCGCCCGCAGGGCGTCCATGGTCTTTTCCAGCCGGAGGCAGCGGTCCCGCCGGGCGGCGTCTCCAAAGAGGCTCAGCTGCTCCGGCCCCGCTTCCGGCACCAGCTCCGTGCCCCGCACCCCGATGCTCCGCAGGGGCCGGACCCAGCTGTAATTTTCCCGCAGAAGGCGCATGGCCGCGGTGTGGAGCTCGGAGGCCAGGCAGCTGGGCTCCGGCAGCTTCATCTGCCGCTCGAAACAGACAAGGTCGCTGGTGCGCAGGCTGATCTGCACCGTCGTGCAGCGAAAGCCCCCCTCCCGCAGCCGCGCCGCCACGCTCTCGCAGAGCATCCAATAAACGACGGAAGCATCCGCCTCGCAAACCAGGTCCCGGGGCGTGGTGGTGGAATTGCCCACGCTTTTGATGATGGACTCCTCTCCGGTCTTCGCCACGGGAGAGGAGTCCATTCCGTTTGCGAAGCAGTGGAGCAGCAGCCCCCATTTGCCGAACCAGCTTTGCAGATAGTCCACCGGCGTGGTGGCCAGCTCCCCGATGGTGTGGATGCCGAAGGTGCTGAGCTTCTTTTCCGTGGCCCGGCCCACATACAGCAGATCCGAGGCCGCCAGGGGCCAGACCTTCTCCCGCATGCTGCCCCGGTCAAAGACGGTGACGGCGTCCGGCTTTTGATAGTCGCTGCCCAGCTTGGCAAAGATCTTGTTGTAGCTGACGCCCACGGAGACGGTGATCCCCACCTGCTCCTTCACCCGCATGCGGATCTGATGGGCCAGCATTTTGGGCCCCAGCCGGTCCAGCTTCGGCGTATTGCTCACGTCCACCCAACATTCGTCCAGGCCAAAGGACTCCACCTGGGGGGAATAATCCTCATAGATGTCCCGGCAGAGGCGGGAAAAGCGGATATAGCGGGCGTAGTCCGGCGGCAGGATCACCAGGTCCGGGCATTTCTGCCGGGCCTGCCACAGGGCCTCCCCCGTCTTGACCCCGCATTTCTTGGCCTCCTGGTTTTTCGCCAGGATGATGCCGTGGCGCTTTTCCACGTCGCCCCCCACCGCCACCGGCAGCCCCCGCAGCTCCGGATGGCGCAGACATTCCACGCTGGCATAAAAGGCGTTGCAGTCGATATGCAGAATGGTGCGGTCCGTTTTTCTCACCCCCGCGCCCATTCTAATACTCACTTATTGAGATTTCAATAGCGTTATTACTCATTATTGAGATTATTTTCTGCTTCGCTCTTGTTTTTTGAGTAGCGGCATGGTAAGCTGGACAAGAGGTGAGGAGAATGGAGCTATGCGAGATCCTGCGGAAGCTGCGCGCGGACCGGGGCTGGTCCCAGCTGGAGGTCAGCCAGAAGCTGGAGGCCCTGGGCTGCGGCGCTTCCCAAAAGGCCCTGTCCCGTTGGGAACGGGGCAGCACGGAGCCCAGCATCCGGCAATTTCTCGCCCTTTGCGAGCTTTACGAGGTGCGGGACGTGCTGGCCGTCTTCGGGGGCCGGAGCGCCGCCGAGACCCTGAATGCCCTGGGGCAGAAGCGCCTGCGGGAATACCTGCGCCTGCTGGAGCAGGATGCGGAATTCGCCCTCCGTCCCCGGGAGCGGCAATCCCTTCGGCTGCGGACCATCCCCCTCTACGATCTGCCCGTCTCCGCCGGCACCGGCCAGTTCCTGGACAGCAGCGATTATACCCTGCTGGAGGTGGACGAAACGGTGCCCCTCTCGGCCACCTTCGCCGTCCGCATCCGGGGAGACAGCATGCTCCCCCGCTTCATGGACCGGCAGATCGTCTACGTCAAGCAGCAGCAGACCCTGGAGCATGGGGAGATCGGCATTTTCCTGCTGGACGGGGACGCCTACTGCAAGATGCTATCCCGGGAAAACGGGACTTTCCTGGTCTCCCTGAACCCCGCCTACCGGCCCATCCCCATCGGGGAATTCAGCGAGCTGCGGATCTTGGGCAAGGTCGTGGCATAACGGATCACAGATATAAAAATGCGGAGGAACGATCCTCCGCATTTTGTTTTTGCTTATTTTACGCATCCGCCAGGTGCTTTCGGATAAAGGTGCCGATGGCGGCCTTCACCCGCTCCGGCTCCACCACATAGCTCAGGCCGTGCCCGGCCCCCTCCACCAGCACCAGCTCCTTTTCCGAACGGCAGGCGGCATAGTTTTCCCGGGACATATCCGAGGGCACGAAATCGTCCGCCAGGCCGTGGATGAGGAGCACCGGCAGCTTCGTCCGGCTCAGGGCCTCCGCCGCGCTCTTCTCCTTCATGTCGAAGCCCGCAAAGCGGCGGGTGAAGATATTCAGCAGGGCCGAGGAAGCATCCAGAGGGATCGCCTTCGTCCGGCCGGCAACTTTGCGGATGATGGCCCAGGGGGAAGTGAAGCCGCAGTCGGCCAGGACGCCCCGCACATTTCCCGCATATTCCAGGTCGGAAGCCATGAGCACCGTGGCGGCCCCCATGCTGAGCCCGCCCAGGAACAGGGGGTGGTCCTTCCCCAGCTTCTCCGCCATATGGTCCGCCCAGGAGGCCACGTCCTTCTGCTCCCGGATGCCGTAGGTCATATACCTGCCCTCCGAGGAATTCTGGCTGCGCTGGTCCGCCAGCAGCAGGTTCAGGCCCAGGGAATAGTAAAAAGGCAGGGCGACGGTGAAATCCGTCTTCCAGCTGCTGCGCCAGCCGTGGAACAGCAGCAGGGTCCCCTTCGCCTCCGGATTGGGGACAAAGACAGCCCGGAGACGCAGCCCGTCAAAGCTCCTGATCTCCATCGGCTCCTGCTTCTGCCCTTCCAGCCAGGCCTTCCCCGCCAGGATGTCCGCCTTGAAATAATCCCAGCCCCGGTCATGGATCACCTGTTCGTCCCAGGCGTCCACCGGCTTGCGCCGCCCGCAGGTGAAATCCAGCAGGAAATATCCGGCCAGGAACAGGAGCAGGCACAGAAGGACCAAAACGATCAAAATCCAAAGCATCGTTCCGGCCCCTCAGATCTCGGTGAAGCTGTATCGCTGACGGCCGCCGCTGAGGTCCAGGTCGATGATGACCGTCCCGTCCGGCAGGGTGTCCTTCGTGAGGACCATGTTCTTGTCCGGGTGGCGGCTGCGCACATAGGCTTCCGGGTCCTCCACCTCCCGCTCCTCCACAAAGACGTCCCGCATCTGGTTGCCGGAGCATTTGTTGAATATCTCATGGACGATCTCATATTCCTTCATGTTCTTTTCTCCTTCCGCCGCGTTTAGTGCTTCCAAATTATCACAGACCGGGGGAAAAAGCAACGCTCCCCGGGGAAACGCCCTATGATCATGCAGGCAAAAGGCGTGCCGCAGTTCGTTTCCTAGCTCTCCACATATTCCAGGAAGCTCTTGACCGCCAGAGATGCGGTCTTTCGGCTCCGCAGGGCGACGCCCAGGTTCCGGTAGGCGGGCACGTCCAGCCGCCTGGCCGCCACCCGCCAGGCGCAGCGCTTCAGGGCCAGGGCCGGCAGAATGCTGACTCCCAGGCCCCGCTCCACCATGCTGAGGATGGTCTGCTCATCCCAGGTGGTGAAGCGGATGTGGGGCGTGATGCCGCAGCTCTCAAAGAGCTCGGAAGCCTCCGCCCGGTTCTCCTTTTCCAGCAGGAGGAAGGGCAGGTCCACGAAGCCGGACACGGGGAACACCTCCGCCGCCGCGTCGGGATGGTCCTCCGGCAGCACCGCCAGCAGGGGGTCCTGCTCCAGGAACACCGTTTCCAGCTCCGGATCGGCGGGCAGATCCAGGATGCCGAAGTCCACCCGCCCGGTGAAGATCCAGTCCTCGATCTCCCGCTGCTCCCCCACCAGCAGTTCGAAATCAATGCCCGGATGGGAGCGGAGGAAAGCCTCCGCCCAGCCGGGCAGCAGCCCTGCCGCCGCGCCGCTGAGCGCCCCCACCCGGATCAGCCCGGCCCGGAGGCCCCGGAGCTCGTCCACCTGGGACTGGAGGCGGGCCACCTCCCCGCAGATGCTCCGGGCAAAGGGCAGCAGCTTCATCCCGTCGGAGGTGAGCTTCACGCCCCCCTTCCCCCGCTCCAGCAGCGTCACCTTCCACTCCGTTTCCAGGTCCCGTATCATGCGGCTGACGCCGGATTGGGAATAATGAAGCTTTTCCGCCGCCCGGGTGAAGCTCCCCCGGTCCGCCGTCTCCACAAAGGCCAGGTATTTCTGAACGCCGACGTCCATAGTTTTCTCCCTCTATCATGACGTTTCCTCATGATTATCATGATAATTATTCGCTTTTGTAATTGTTGGGACTATGATACAGTAAATCCATTCATTACGCAAGGGTCATTGAGGGTAAAATGGGACTTTATCAGAACCGCATCGTGGTAAAAGCGGGCACTTCCACCCTGATGAACGAGCTGGGCAAGAGCGACCTGCGTACAATCGAGCTTCTGTGCCGGGTGCTGGCGGACATCCATAACAAGGGATTCGAGATCATCCTGGTCTCCTCCGGGGCCATCGCCTTCGGCAGCGGCAAGCTGGGCTTCCGCAAAAAACCGGAGAGCATCCGGGAAAAGCAGGCAGCCGCCGCCGTGGGCCAGTGCAGCATGCTCTATCTCTACGACCGCTTTTTCGGGGATTACGACGCCACCATCGCCCAGATCCTCCTCAGCGGGGACGACCTGGGGCAGCCGGGAAGGCGGGAAAACCTGCTGAATACCTTCGATACCCTGCTGAGCCTGGGGGTCATCCCCATCGTCAACGAAAACGATTCCGTGAATTTCTCGGAGATCGAGTCCGAGGATCATCTCTTCGGGGACAACGATCTGCTGAGCGCCGAAGTGGCGGTGCTGTGCCGGGCGGGAAAGCTGATCCTCCTGTCGGACACCGGCGGGCTCTACGACAAGGACCCCCGGCTCCATCCCGACGCGAAGCTGCGCAGCGTGGTGGAGCGCATCGACGAGAGCACCTTTTCTTCCCTGGCCACCCGGGGCTCCCGCCGGGGCGCGGACGGCATGAAGACCAAGCTGCGCTCCGCCCACCGGGCCACCACCTCGGGCACGGAGACCCACATCATCCGCGGCAAGGATCCGGAAGCTCTTTACAAGGTGATCCGCGGGGAGCCGGCAGGCACCCGCTTCATCGCAAATTGACCCTCCGAGGACGGAGAAAATGAAAATTGGGAGGAATCACCCGTGAGGATCGCAGAAGTCATCGTATTCGTCATCTACCTGATCTTCCTCATCTGCATCGGCGTCTACTTCTTCATGAAGTCCAAGACCGGCGGTGAGAAGACCTACTTCCTGGGCGGGCGGCAGATGGGCCCCTGGGTCTCCGCCCTCTCCGCCGGCGCTTCGGACATGAGCGCCTGGGTGCTGATGGGCCTGCCCGCCTCCATCTATGCCGCGGGCATCGGCAAGGCCTGGATCGCCATCGGCCTCGCCATCGGCTATGCCGTCAGCTGGATCATCGAAGCGCCGAGGCTGCGCCGGTTTTCCATCATTGCCGACGACTCCATCACCATCCCCCAGTATCTCACCAACCGCTTCAAATCCAGCAGCAAGGTATTGCAGATCATCTGCGCGGTGATCTTCATCTTCGCCTACACCATCTACGCCGCCTCCAGCATGAAGGCCTGCGGCACCCTGTTCAACACGGTGCTGGGCATCAACGCCTCCACCGCCATGTACATCGCCGCCGCCATCATCGTGGCCTACACCTTCCTGGGCGGCTTCAGCGCCGTCTGCTGGACGGACTTCTTCCAGGGCCTGCTGATGCTGGCGGCCCTGCTGGTGGCCCCCATCTTCGCCCTGGGCCTGGTGAACGCGGGCAAGGGCGCGGAGACCGCCGCCCAGCTGCCCGCCGGTTACTGGAGCCTCATGACCAACTGGAAGGACATCATTTCCGGTCTCGGCTGGGGCCTGGGCTATTTCGGCATGCCCCACATCATCGTCCGCTTCATGGCCGTGCGCAGCGATCATGAGCTGCGCAAGAGCGCCAAGATCGGCATCGTCTGGAATATCCTCATCATCGCCTTCTCCGTGGCGGCGGGCTGCATCGGCCATCTGCTCCTGGGCGAGATCAGCGACAGCAGCACCGTCTTTATCCAGATGGTGCGCCTCATCTTCCCCGGCGTGATCTCCGGCATCCTCCTCTCCGCCATCCTGGCCGCCTCCATGTCCACGGCGGACAGCCAGCTGCTGGCCTCCGCCTCCGCCTTTGCCAGCGACGTGTATAAGCCCGTGTTCCGCAAGAACAAGGCCACCGACCAGGAAATGCTGTGGGCGGGCCGCTTCGTGGTGCTGGCCATCTCCGCCGTGGCGGTGATCATCGCCTCCAATCCCAAGAGCGGCACCATCATGGGCCTGGTGGAGAACGCCTGGGGCGTTTTCGGCGCGGCCTTCGGTCCCGCCATCCTCCTGAGCCTCTTCTGGAAGCGCTTCAACTTCCCCGGCGCCGTGGCGGGCATCCTGGTGGGCGCCATCGTGGATATCCTCTGGCTTGCCGTTCTGGGCAGTCTGGGCATTTATGAGATCATCCCCGGCTTCATCTGCGGCTTCATCGCCGCCGTGGTGGTCTCCCTCGCCACCAAGGCCCCCGGCAAGGAAGTGGAGGAGCTCTTCGACAAGGCCAGCAAATCCACGGACTGAATCAAATCGAAGCCTACACAAAACACCCTGCCGTGCGGCAGGGTGTTTTCTTTATCGTTCATTTCGCGTACTGGGCTTCGTTTCGCCGGAATGCTCGGTTCCGCGTGGCGAAATAACAGGTGTATTGGGCTGCGGCGGTAAGGAGCCAGGAGATGGGATAGCTGAGATAGAGGATGATCAGGTTGTGGGTGGCGGCGAAGGCTGTGGTGATCCAGATCACCCGGAAGCCGCAGATGCCCAGCAGGGTGATGGCCGTGGGGAGGTAACTGAAACCGTGGCCCCGGATGGCCCCGGTCATCATGTTCTGCAGGCCGTTGAGGAAATACACCGCCCCCAGCACCAGCATCCTCGTGGAGCCCGCGTCCATGGCGGCGGTGTCCTTGGTATAGATGCTCAGCAGCGGATAGCGGAAGATCATGAAGCAGCCGGCCAGTACCACGCTGAAAGCGATCTCCAGCAGGGAGCAGTAGAGCACCGCCTTCTTCGTCCGTCCGTATTCCCTGCCCCCCATGTTCTGGCTGACGGAGGCCACGGCAGCCTGGTTGATGCTGTCCTGGGCCACGAAGCCGAAGGCCTCGATGCTGCCCGCGGCAGAGTTGCCCGCCATCACCGCCGCACCGAAGGAATTGATGCTGGACTGCACCAGCACATTGGAGATGGAAAACAGGCTGCCCTGGATGCCCGCCGGGACGCCGATGGCCAGCAGCTTGCGGAACTGCGCCCCGGAGAAGCGCAGCTTCCAGCTGCGCAGCCGGTAGATGCCGTCGCTCCGGCGCAGGGTGCGCAGCACCAGGACGCAGGACAGGCACTGGCTGGCTACCGTGGCGATGGCGACGCCGGCGACGCCGATCTTCACCACCACGACGAAAAACACATTGAGGAGCACATTCAGAGCCCCCGCGATGGCCATAAAATACAGCGGTCTCCTGGTGTCCCCCACGCTGCGGAGGATGGCGGAGCAGAAGTTATACAGCGCCTGGACGGGCAGGCCGCAGAAATAGATGCGCAGGTAGAGCCGCGCCAGGGGCAGCACTTCCGGCGGGGTGGACATCATCACCAGCAGCGGGCCGGAGAGGAAAAAGCCCAGGGCAGCGAAAGCCACGCCTCCCACGGCGGCCACCAGCACGGTGGTCTCCACCGTGTCCCGCATCTGGTTTTCGTCCCTGGCCCCGTAATAGCGGGCGGCAAGGACGCTGGCGCCGGTGCCCATGCCCATGAGCACATTCACCAGCAGGGACACCAGGGCCATATTGGAGCCCACGGCGGCCAGGGCCGCTTCCCCGCAGAAGCGCCCCACCACGATCAGGTCCGCCGCATTGAAGGCCAGCTGCAATACGCCGGACAGAAGGACCGGCACGGCAAAGGCGAAGAGCTTGGGCAGCAGCTTCCCCTCCGTCATGTCGATCTCATGGGATTTACCTAGTTTCAACAAATGATCGCCTCAGTCCTGTTCGTTTCGATACCCCTTCATGTCCCGATCCCGGCCCCAGAAAAACACGGCCATAAGGCCGGGACCGCAGTTGGAGCCGATGGTGGGCCCGATGTTCGTATACAGCATTTCCCCGAAGCCGAATTCTTCCTTGAGCCCTTCCCCGAACTCCCTGGCCTGCTCCGGGATGTCGGAGTGGCAGATGTAAGCCGTCTGGCTTCCCGCGTCCAGCACCCGCTCCCCCACGATCTCATGGATGCGCTTCACGGTCCTTTTCAGGCCGCGCACCTTTTCCTGCACCAGGAGATGGCCCTCTTTGTCCAGGTTCAGGATGGGGCAGATGTTCAGCGCCGTCGCCACGATCATCCCCGCCCGGCTGACGCGGCCGCTGCGGTAGAGGTATTTCAGCTCGTCCGTGGTGTACCAGGTGTTGACGGCGGCTTTATTGGCCTCCAGCCAGGCCACACATTCCCCGGCGGAAGCGCCCTTGTCCCGCAGCTCGGCCGCCTTCAGCGCCAGCATCCCGTAGCCGACGCTGCAGAGGGTGCTGTCGATCACGTGGATCTCGGAATCGGGGAATTCCCTTTTCAGCTCCTCCGCGGCCAGGCAGCCGTTGTGCCAGGTGCCGGACACGCCGGAGCCCAGGGAGATATGTACGATGGGTTTGTGCTGCCCCAGCAGCGGACGCCAGAACTCCATAAAATCCGCGATATTCAGCTGGCTCGTTTTGGGGACGGCGCCTTCCCGCATTTTTTCATAGAAAACGTGGCAATCCTCGGGCAGCATGGTATCTTCAAATATCTGTCCGTCGATCTCGTATTTCAAGCGGATGGGAATGATGCCATGCTCCCGCAGGACGCGGATGCTCAGGTCGCAGCCGGAATCCGTGCAAACCAGAAAACCGCTCATGTTCATCCTCCTTGCCGCAGGCGCAGCGCCGGCCCACCTATCCGTGGGCCGACGCTGCGGGTGTTTTCGGCGTCTCAGAAAGTTTTCAGAATGTATTATAGTCGATGGTGATCTCTTTCAGGTCCGTGAATTCCTTGAGGCCCTCCAGGCCGCCTTCCCGGCCAAGGCCGCTGGCCTTCACGTTGGTGCCCCAGGACTGCTCCTCCGAGAGGGTCTGGCAGTTGATGAAGACGTTGCCCACGTCCAGGGCGTCCGCCAGCTGCAGGGCCAGGGCCAGGTTCCGTGTCCAAACATGGGCGCAGAGCCCATAGGGGGAATCGTTGGCCAGCTTCACCAGGTCGTCTCCGTCGCGCCACTTGATGACCACCGCCACGGGGCCGAACACTTCTTCCCTGGCGATGCGCATATCGTGGGTGCAGTCGGAAACGATGGTGGGCATCACATAGGAGCCCTTCTCCTGCTCCGGGGTCTTTTTGCGGGTGTAGTAGAGGGTGGCCCCCTCCTTCACCGCGCCGTCCACGAAGTCCTCGATCTTCTTCTGCTGGGCCTTGGAGACCACGGGGCCCATGAAGGTCCCCTCCTCCAGGGGGTCGCCCACCTTGACGCTGTCGGCAAAGGCGGCCAGCTTCTTCAGGAATTCGTCGTAGACCTTCTCATGGACGTAGTAGCGGCCCGGGCCGGAGCAGTGCTGGCCGCAGTTGTTGAACTGCCGGAAGCCCAGAACGCCCACCAGAGCGTCCAGATCCGCGTCGGGATAGACCAGCACGGGGTTGTTGCCCCCCAGCTCCATGACGCATTTTTTCACGGTGTCGGAGGCATATTTCAGCACGTTCTGCCCCGTCTCGCTGGAGCCGGTGAAGCCGATCACGTCCACGTCGGGATGGCAGCAGAGGGTCTTGCCCGTGGTCTCGCCGCTGCCGGTGATGATGTTCACCACGCCGTCGGGCAGCCCGGCGGACTGGATGATGCGGGCAAAGACCAGGTCGGTCATGGAGTTGATGGAGGGGGGCTTGATGACGCAGGTGTTGCCCACCGCCAGGGCGGCGGAAGCCTTCACCGCCAGCATGATGACCGGGAAATTCCAGGGGATGACCAGGGCAGCCACGCCCATGGGGCCCCGCTTGAAGTAGCTCAGCTGGCCTTTCTCCATGGGGATCTGGATGCCCATGAGGGCCAGGGCGATATTGGCGGCATATTCGAATTTGCCCGCCGCACCCATGCATACGCCGAAGGCATCCTGATAGGGCGTGCCGTGCTCCAGGGCTTCACAGGTGGCAAGCTCCTTGGCACTGGCCCGGATGGCGGCGGCAATCTTATACATATATTCGTTGCGCTGGGCCTGGGTCAGGCCCTTCCAGGCGGGCAGCGCCTTCCGCGCGGCCTTGACCGCCTTGTCCACGTCCTTATCCCCCGCCTTGGGCACACGGGCCAGAGGCTCCCCCGTGGCGGGATTGACGGTGATAAAGGTCTCGCCGGATTCGGCATCCACCCACTGGCCGCCGATCAGCATTTTATAGGATTTGATCTCAGGCATAGTTTTTCCTTTCTCCCCGGCTCAGTCCAGCTTGATCATGCTTTCCCAGAAGGTATGGGGCTTCTCGCTGAGGCTGACCCAGATATGATGATGATAGGTGTATTCGCTGAGGGCCAGGACGGAATTCTCCTTGGTCCAGCCGGATTCCTTGCAGCCGCCC
>JAEEGH010021547.1_pt1 | contig 13302 bp, 9 predicted proteins | sample 9134181 | NCBI WGS metagenome assembly JAEEGH01 (sample SAMN16246544, study PRJNA631951) | gut metagenome | biome: gut microbiome; feature: rumen; material: DP-attached | host: Bos | place: Iran: Karaj | collected 2018-10
TACCGTCGAACATGCGACCCAGCACGCGGGCGGTGTCTTTCATACTCTCCTTGATGCCGATCTGGCTGCCGGTGGGACCCAGATAGGTCACGTGGGCACCCTGGTCCTTGGCGCCAACCTCGAAGGCGCAGCGGGTACGGGTCGAGGTCTTCTCAAATATGAGGGCAATGTTCTTGCCTTTCAGGTGGGGCTGCTCGGTGCCGGCATATTTGGCGCGCTTCAGGTCGCGGGCCAGGTCAAGCAGATAGTTGAGCTCCTTCGGCGAAAAGTCGAGGATCTTCAGGAAGTTGCGGTTTCTTAAATTGTAAGCCATGATTTTTAATTTTATTTGTTATTGATAATTATTTCACTATGCGTGTGCCGCAGTTGGGGTTGTTAAGCTGGCCGGCCTCAGTGATGATGCACTCCTTGCCGCCGTGCTCCACAAACATGATGGCGGCGCGCACCTTGGGAGCCATCGAGCCTTCGGCAAACTGGCCCTCTTCGAGGTACTTCTTGGCTTGTGCGATGGTGATGGTGTCCAGCGCCTGCTCGTTCTCCTTGCGGAAGTTGATGTACACCTTGGGCACGTCGGTGAGGATGTAGAACTCGTCGGCACCGATCTCGACAGCGCAGAGGGCGCTGGCCAGGTCCTTATCGATGACGGCCTCAACGCCGCGCACATAGTCGCTCTCCTCGACAACGGGTATGCCGCCGCCACCCACGGTGACGACAATGTTGCCGGCCGTAGCCAGCTGCTTCACTATCTTGATGTTGTTGATGCGCGTAGGCTTGGGGCTTGCCACCACCTTGCGCCAGCCGTTGCCCTTGGGGTCTTCCTTGTACTTGGCACCTGTCTCGCGGGCAAACTCATCGGCCTGCTCCTTGGTGTAGTAAGGACCCACGGGCTTCGTGGGATTCTGGAACATCGGGTCGAGCTTGTTGACAGCCACCTGAGTGACCAACGTCACCACGTCGCGCTGTATGTCGTTGCGGGCCATGACATTGCGCAAACCCATCTCGATAAGGTAGGCTATGGAGCCCTGTGTCTCGGCGACACAGAAGTCCATCGGCATGGCCTGCACACCGGCGAGTTTGCCGGCCTCGTGCTGCAGCATCACGTTGCCCACCTGTGGGCCGTTGCCGTGACCGATGACGACGTTATAGTTGCGTTTCAGCAGAGCGCACAAGCTCTCGCAAGTGTTCTCCACATTCTCTATCTGCTCCTGATAGGTACCTTTCTGACCGCTGCGCAACAGAGCATTGCCGCCGAAAGCCACCACTGCAAGTTTTCTCATTATTGTCCTATTTTTTTAGTTTTCAACTAGATACAACCTCCACCTTGGTGAAGAGGGAAATGCAAATATATGAAAAAAAAACGGAATACCAATAAAAAAGAGCATTTTCGCCTTTTTCGCGCCGCAAGCTCCCCTCCGCTATGGCCCCTGTACGGAGCCCCTACGGCTTTGCCTCGGCGCCCCCTCAGCAAAGGGGCGTAGTTGCGTCGTCGTTCCTCCGACGCCTCTACGGAGAGGTCGGGAAAGCCTTTTTGTTGGGTGACGGCAAAATAAAAACAGAAGCACAACGTTATGGATACATAAACGATAGTAACAATGAAAGTCATCATACTCGGCACAGCATGGCCTTACCGCGGCGGCATAGCGGCCTTCAACGAGCGTCTGGCGCGCGAATACCAGGCACAGGGGCACGACGTGGAGGTGGTCACCTTCACGCTCCAATACCCCTCGTTCCTCTTCCCCGGCAAGACGCAGTACAGCCCCGACCCCGCACCCGAAGGGTTGCGCATCACTCGCATGCTCAACGCCATCAACCCCTTCAGCTGGCTGCGCACCGGCCGCTACATCAAGCGCCAGCGCCCCGACCTGCTCATCACCCCCTTCTGGCTGCCCTTCATGGCACCGGCACTCGGCACCGCCGACCGTGTGGCCAAGCACAAAGGCACACGCCGCATCTCGGTCATACACAACCTCATACCCCATGAACACCGCCCCGGCGACAAGCTCTTCTCACGCTGGTTCGTGGGCGCCAACGACGGCTTCGTGACCCTCAGCCGCTCGGTGCTCGACGACATCAGCCTCTTCGACGCCAAAGGATCCAAACCCAAGGTATACAGCCCCCATCCGCTCTACGACCACTATGGCGACCGCATGGATGCCGCCGACGCCCGTCGCGCCATCGGGTTGCCCGCCGAAGGGCGCTACGTGCTCTTCTTCGGCTTCATACGCGAATACAAAGGACTCGACCTGCTGCTGAAAGCTATGTCCGACGAGCGGCTGGAGAAGATGAGGGTGAAGCTCATTGTGGCAGGCGAATTCTACGGCGACCCTAAACCGTACCACGACCTCATAGGCCGCCTCGACATCGGCGACCGCGTGGCGCTGCACACCGACTTCATCCCCGACCACGAGGTGAACCGCTACTTCTGCGCCGCCGACATCGTGGCGCAGCCTTACAAGAGCGCCACACAGAGCGGCGTGAGCCAGATAGCCTACAACTTCGAGCGCCCGATGCTCGTCACCAACGTCGGAGGCCTGCCGGAGATAGTGCCCGACGGCAAGGCTGGCTTCGTGGTGGAACCCGACCCGCAGGCCATAGCCGATGCGCTGGTGCGCTACTACGACGAAGGCTGGGAGCAGCGCCTCACCGACGGCGTGCGCGACGAGAAACGGAAATACCTATGGAGCAACTTCACAGCCGCCATAGAGCAGCTGCGTTAACGCCACACAAAGACATAAGAAAAGCCCCGCGCCGTTGGCGCGGGGCTTTCATTTTGTATGGTTCTCTATAGCTTAGAAAGCATAGCCGATACCAACGAAGAAGCGGGTGTGCTTCTGCGAGCCCTTCCAGGAAACGCCAGCGGTGGAAGTCTCTTTCATGCCAAGACGGTTGAGCATGCCGAGTTCATAGCCAACCTCAAGACGGAAGCTGCTGAACTGCACGCCGGCACCGAACATCACGCCAATGTCGAAACGAGTCATTGCGGGCTTCTCAGCACCGTTCTCTTTCTTGTAGGCGTCACCCTCTGTGGTTTTCTCGCCAGAGACACCGTCAATCTTGGTGACAGTCTTGGTTTTTGCAGAAAGACCGAGAACGACATCGGGGCCGGCGAAGGCGAAGACGGCGAAGTCATCACCGAAGGTGAGCTTGTAGTTGAGCATGATGGGAATGTTGAGGTCCATCATGGTGCTGTTGGTGGTGCTGGTGATGCCGGCAAGCTTGTTCTCTTCCTTCTTGGTGGTCATGTCGAAGTAGATACCGGGGGCAACGCCGAGGCCGCCGACAATTTCAAGATTGTAGCTGCCGCCCACATAGAAACCGCTACCGAGAACGGCAGACGTGTCATTGGTCTTGGTGACACCAAGAGCGGTGGTCTCGGTGTGGATCCTTGCGGTGTTGCTGAGGAAACCAGCGTTGACACTCAGCTGAGCGCTTGCAGTACCGGCAACCAGCATGGCGGCTGCAACGGCGACAAATGCAAATACTTTTTTCATAATGTTGTTTTTTATCGGTTAATACACATTGTTTCTTTAGAAGACGTAGCCAACGCCCACGAAGAACTGGTGGAAGTTCTGCGTGAAGTTCTTCTCGGGGTCGCGGTCGATAAGGCCGACATTGAAGCCGGTCTCAATACGGAAGGCGTTGAAGTGGACGCCGACACCGAAGGTGAGACCAAGGTCGAAGCGAGTCAGGTAGGGATCTTTTGCACCAGCGGGCGTGGAATAGAGGTTGGTCTTGTCAACCGATTCGGGATTCTTGACCTTAATGGCCTGGTCAGCCAAGAGTCCGATGCGGACGTTGGGACCCACAAAGCCCATGATGCCGAAGGTGCCGGTGAACTCATGCTTGTAGTTGAACAGGATGGGGATGTTGAGGTCCACCATGTCGAGAACGACGGTGTAAGCCTTCTCCTCCTTGTTCTTGCCAACATAATTGAGGTAGACGCCCGGAGCGATACCCCAGTTCTGGGAGATGGGGAGGTTGTAGCTGACACCAGCATACAAGCCGATGCCGGCATTCTCTGTGGAGTCTTTCTTCACCTCTTTACCGTTGATGTCGGTGTACTTGAAGCTAATGCTGTTGACGTTGCCCAGAAGACCGCCGTTGATGCTGAGCTGAGCGGTGGCTTTGCCAGCAATCAGCATGGCTGTGGCAAGAGCCACAATGGATAGAACTTTCTTCATATTTGTTATTTTAAAGGTTAATTATTTCTTCTTTTTCTGCATCTTTTTCGGGAATGGGTCGAAGCTATAGCCAAGTCCGACAAAGAACTGGCCGGTGATGGCCGACTCGTACTTGTAGTTCACTTCGCGGTCCTTGAGGCCTTCGTTGGAGTATTCGAGCAAGCCGAAACTATATCCGATGTCGAACCGCGCACCCCACAGCTCTATGCCTGTACCAATCATGATACCCATGTTGAACTTGCGGTAGCGCGACTCCCCTTTGTCATCAAGCTCATAGTGGTCAAACGGATGAACCTCCACCGAGTCGATGGTCGGCCAGTTGACCTCCGTCTTGCCTTTGGCAGAAAGGCCCAGCTGGAATACCGGTCCTGCATACACCTTACCCACAACGAGGTCATAATAGAACTCATACCTGTAGGTCGCCAGCAGCGGAAAGGAGAGCCCCATGGACGTGACTTGCGACTTGGCCACAAAATCCATACTCCCCATTATGCCGCTCCTCGTCTCTTTGTGGGTATAATAGTCGAACGACACTCCAGCAGCCACACCGATACCATTCCAGATGGTGTAGTTGTAGCCAAACCCGAAATAGAAACCGTTGCCGAGACCACGATGGCTGCTCAGGGCGGAGTCTACGTTTGCGCTGACTTTGTTGACAAAGGTGGATTTCACATTGGCGTTCTTGCTGGTGAAACCGGCATTCACGAACACCTGTGCCCGCGCCGCGCCAGCCAATGCCAGCGCGGCAACGAACACCGTGATAGCTATAGTCTTCTTCATAAAATGCTTATTTTTCCAGACGGATGCGGGCGTCGACGGCGGTGACGTAGCGCGGGTTGCCGAGCAGCGGGTTGAGGTCCATCTCAGCAATCTCGGGTGCGGCCTGCACCAGCGCGCTCACACGTGCCACCTGGTCGGCATAGAGGTCGAGGTTCACACCCTCCTGACCACGCACGCCTTCCAGTATCTTGTAGCCCTTGAGCTGCTTGAGCATCTCCTTGGCTTCGGCGGCGGTGATGGGCGCCAGAGCGCTCTGCACGTCCTTCAGCACCTCGATGAAGATGCCGCCCAGGCCGAAGAATATCTGGTGGCCGAACTTGGCATCCTTGATGGCGCCGATGTAGACGTCGATACCGTCGAGCATCGGGTACATCTCCACAGCGTAGGTCTCGGGGATGACTATCAGACGGTCAAACTCCTTGGCCACCGTGTCGAGGTCCTTCACGCCGAGGGTCACGCCGCCCACGTCGCTCTTGTGCAGCGGGCCGACGACCTTCATCACGAGAGGCACATCCTTCGAGCATCCCACCTCCTTGGCGAAGGCGAGGGCATCCTCCTTCTTGCTGACTTCCACGCTCTTCTTGCGGCTGATACCAGCGGCATCGAGCAGTTCGTTGTAGTCGGCAATCTCCATATAGCCGTCCTTGCAGCGCTCCACGGTCTTGCGAATGCGAGCCACATCAATCTTGGGCAGCTCGACGTTTTCGGGCTGGGGTTTGGGAGTGTGGTAGACCTTGCAGATGGCGTTGCCGAGCACGCACTCCTCGGGGAAGTTGATACGGCCCTTGGCGATGAAGTCGTTGATTTCGTCTTTGACGTTGATAATGGAGGGCAGGACGGGGAAGATGGGCTTCTTGCAAGTCTTCATCTTCTCGTCGAGCAGGTCGTAGACCTCCTTGTTGGAGAACAGTCCGGGCGAGCCGAAGATGACGACGGAGAAGTCGATGTCGGTGTATTCGTTCTCGACGGTGTCGATGATATAGCCAAGCTGTTCGGCGGTGCCGGTGGCGAGGAAGTCGATGGGGTTGCCCACGGAACTTCCTGCAAAGAGTTTCTCAAGCAGGGCGGGGCTGGCGGGATGCTCCTTGAGCGAGGGCACCTCCATGCCGCCGTTCGACAGCACGTCGGTAAGCATCACAGCAGGACCGCCGGCATGGGTGATGACGGCGCAGCGCTTGCCTTTGATTTCGGGATGCATGAAGACAGCGCAGACAGTGGTCAACTCCTGACGGTTCTGGCAACGCACGATACCGGCCTTGCGGAAGAGGGCATCGACAGCGGCATCGTTGGTGGCCAGTGCGCCGGTGTGGCTCGAGGCGGCACGGCTGCCGGCGGCGGAACCACCGCTCTTGATGGCAGCGATGTGGCAGCCTTTGTTGATGAGGCTGCGGCTATGCTTGAGCAGACGCTGCGGGTCGCCAATCTTCTCCATGTAGAGCATGATGACACGAGAGGACTTCTCGGGGTCGAAGGTCTCGTCGAGGTGCTCCAGCACGTCCTCGATACCCAGCTGGGCGCTGTTACCAACGGCCCACACGCTGTTGAACTTGAGACCGTTGCTCATGCCGTACTCCTTGATGAATACGGCGGTGGCGCCGCTGCCGGTGATGAAGTCCACACCCTTGGGATCCAGCGGGGGGATGGGGGTGTCGAAGCAGCCAGCATAGTTCACATTGAGGAAGCCGGTGCAGTTGGGGCCGATGAGAGAGCCGCCGACGCTGTTGATGGTGTCGACAATATGCTTCTCGATAGCGGCGCCTTCGGCGTTCTCCTCAGAGAAACCGGCACTGACGATGATGAAGCCTTTGCAGCCTTTTTCCTTGGCCAGCACATCGACCGTCTGGGCACAGAACTTGGCAGCGATGCAGAGGATGGCGCAGTCCACCTGCGGCAGGTCGTCGACCTTGGCATAGCATTTCACGCCCTGCACTTCGGTCTCCTTGGGATTCACAGCATAGACCTGACCCTTGAAAGGACTCTCCAGAAGGTTTTTCAGCGACTTGCCACCAGGTTTATGAATGTCAGACGAAGCACCGCAGATGACGATGCTACGAGGATTGAGTAGTTCTTTTGCTATCATATCTATTTATATTTTTTACTTCCAAATTGAAGTGCAAAGATACAAAATGTTTTCCAACTGGCCAAATCTTTTTTTATTCTGCCGCTTCATAGCCCCCTGCCAACACCCATCTGGGACAAAGGCTGCCAGTGCACAAAAAGAGCCTCCGACCGCGCGTGGAGGTCGGAGGCTCTCGTGTATGGGCCGGCAATTGCAGGCCGTCAGTTCTGCGTCACGTTTGCGCCAGGTTCGATGGTCACGTCGCCACCAGAACCGCCGTACCCTCGACCTATGGCGGCGGGTGGGTAGTGTTGGGAAGCGCCGCCTCTATTGGCGGTAACGCTGGTGACACCCGAGGTGATGGTGATATGGCCGCACGAGGCGTCCTCGCCGCCACCTATGCCTGCGGCTCCCGTGCTGCCTGTTGCGACGATTGTGCCACCTTCGATGCGGATGTTGCCACAGTTAAGGTCCTTTCCACCACCGATGCCGGCAGCCCAGGAGGAACTGCCTGCTGTGAGCGAACCGGAACCACGGATGACGAGCGTGTAGTCCTTAGCGATGTGGATGCCGGGATATCCGATGGAGCCGCTGGTGAAGCCCTTCACAGCATTGGTTCCGTCAAGGACAATGACGGCATCACCCCGGCAGGTGACGCCAGCTTTTTCGATGCTGGGAACTGAATAGAAGCCGTCGACAGTCAAGTCGGAGAGCATCACCATAGCGCCGTCTTCGACGATGATTCTGTTGTTTTTCGTCGACGCATTGTTTTGGTCAGTAGCTCCGGTCACTCTCCAGTAGGCGCCGTTGGGGACGGTAATGGTGCCGCTGGTGATGTCCTTAGTGTCGGTGTAGTACGTCGAGACGGCGGGGGTGAGGGTCCAGGTGTTTCCCGAAACGACAAGCGTCAGGTGTCCATAGTCGCCGGAGGTCATCGGGCCTCCTTCCTGCCGGCCGAGCTTCCACGCTGCATCCTTGTACATTACGGCATAGCCCATTTTCACTCTGGGGCAGAGGTTTTCGTCGTCCTGACCGTTGCCGTTTGGCCCGATGGCATTGGCGACATTGCTACCGTGAGTGGCCGTGATGCGGGTGATGCCGGTGGTGATGGTGATGGCGCCTATTTCTGTTTCTAGACCACCACCGATGCCAGCCGCGTAAGGACCACCCGTTGCGGTGATGGTGCCGCCGGTGATGGTGATTTTACCACAACTACCCCAAGGACCGGCATTTTCACCAGCACCGATTCCGGGAGCGCCATCAGCAAGGCTGGTGGCGTTGACGGTGCCGCCTTTGATGGTAATGTCGCCACACGCTTTACCAACAGTATTACCAATACCTGCACCGCTCAAACTTCCACCCGTGGCATTGATAGTGCCGCTCTCAATCACGATGTTGCCGCACCTTTCATCATATGATGCACCGATTCCGGCACTCCTACTCCCTCCGATGGCGTTGAGCGTACCCGGCCCGCGGAGGGTGAGCGTATGACCAGAGGGTACAGAAATACCGGCATGGCGATCCGAGATGCCCCTGACGGTGCTTGTCGTGCCTTCAGCCAGAACGATGGTGGCATTGCCCTCGCAATCGATGCCTGGCCATGCCATCCCCTCACCGCCCCAACGACCATCGGCGTTGATATTCACATTCTTCAGCGTTACGGTGGCGCCTGGTGCGATGGTGACCCTGACCATATTATCCAGCGTACCGGTCAGCCAGTCGCCATTCTGTGCCGTGTAGTTCACGGTCAGCGTATCCAGTCGGATGGCGTTGCTGAAAACGACATCCCTGCTGTAGGTCTGTCCTGCGGAGAAGCTGGCATGCGAAGCGGAGAGGATTCTATCTTCCTCGACGTCTTCGAACTGGTAGACAAGTGTCTGCTCGCCGCTGTAGTTGCCTGCAGGGATGGACATATAGATGGTATTCTCGTAGTTGGCGCCCACGGTGAAGGTAGCCCTGGCGATGTTGACGCCGTTCGAGCGGTAGGTCAGCGTGGCTCCCACAGAGCCCTGCAGCACATCGTCGGGGGCGGTCACGTGGAACTTCATTATCGAGGTGTTCGTGTAGAACGAGCAATTCACGTTGTTGCCGTCGCCATACTTCGTCATACCGTAGAATAGGTTGCGGCTGGCGGCCGTATCCATCGAGCCGTCCTGTGTGAGGAAGGCCGTAGTGGTGTAGGTGTATGAGCCGTCGGCGGTGATGTTGACTATGTCCCGCGTGTTGACATCGCTCACATAGCAAATAAGCATTGAGTTGGCGGTGGGAGCAGCGTTACCGGTGATGGTGCCGGTGAAGGTGGCCGAGGCCGTGCCTTCGCCACTTTCGAGGTAGAGGGTGCTGACATGGTTGTCGAAGACCACCTTGATTTGGTCGCCCTCCTGCCAAGTGGCGCTGATTCTGTTGCCGTCTTCGTTATAACCCACCTTGGAGCATTGCGGCCCCTCGTAGGTGGCGCTGATGCGAATGGGGGTCTGCACGAGGTTCTCCGGAGTCTCGATGTCTTTGTTGCACGATGAGGCCACCAGACCCAGGATGGCGATGATGAGGATAATTCTGTATTTCATTTTAATATCTTTTTTGTCGTTAATCATTGTTCGTTCAATCCCAAGCGCTTGCGTCGTTATCGACCCAGCCGCCGCCGAATTGGCTTCCGCCAGATGCGGAACCGCTCCAGGCATCGTTTCCATAGTTGGTGTAGGAGTAGCCCAGGTTGAACACACCGGCCAGGCTCATAGCGTAGCCCTGTTCCATTTTGAAGGGCACAATGGTCAGCCGAGGTGCTTCGTAGTGTCTTTTAGGTGTCATTACATCTGTCATTGTATTAGGTGTTTGTTTATTAAAGACAACAAAATAGAGCATCGGACAAGACTAAGCGGAGAAATGGAACCCATAAGAGGAACCGACCGCTACGCAAAAAAGTAAATGGAGTAAATGATAGTCAAAGAGTTATGATACGACAAAGAATTCATCCTTCATGGCATATCATGCAGCAAAAATACACATTTTTTTTCATTAATGAGTTTTTTTTTAATTGTTACTAAGTTATGTTCCTAGGGGCGACTATACAAAAAGAACACATCCACCGAAACCAGTGGATGTGTTCTTAGTAAACATGGTGCCGAGGATTACACCTTATCGATGCGGATGCAGGCGTGCTGGTCGTCGATTAAGCGTAGTTCACTTTGCTATTATCTTTCCGTGGCCTTGAGCACCTGCTCGATGACACCTATCTTATACCCATTGCTATGATAACGGATATGGCCTTCTTTGTCTATCAATGCCACCAACGGGTATTCCTCCTTACCGACTTTCAATGCTTCGCAGATACGCTGCTCCAGCAGTCCTTTCTGGTAGGCGAGGTCGGTATTGACAAGATTCCACGATGGCATGCCGATGCTGGCAGGTCCCACCATGAAGGTCATGCCGCCCCACTGCTTCATCTCTTTCTGCAGCTGCCGAAGTTCCACAACGAGGTGCTTCGACGGCTCGCTGTAGTCACCGAGGTTGACGTAGAGCATGCCCGTGTTGCCGGCATAATCCCACAACTCTATGCCGTCGAAGAGTTCCAGATGGGAATCAAGCTTCGAGACCTGGGATACTTTCTCTTTCAGCGGGAGTATGATGATTTCCTTGGTGACCTTTTCGCCAGCCTTCACTTCGAAGAACTCCAGACGCGAACGCACTTCCCCGTCGGGGTAACGGTTGCCGGTGCTGAGGCAATAGATGCCGGGCTCCACCTCGATGGTAGCGGGGAAAGAGGCCATGCGCGGGTCGTCCTCGAAGTCGAAGGTACGCAGGTCGCCGTTCTCCAATTTGGCCAGCGTGAAGTGGGGCCAGTAGACCGGCTTGACAGGCTCCTTGCCCTGGTAGGTGAGGGTGAGCCGTGCGACCTTAAGGTCCTCAGAGTCCTTAGAGTCCTTAGAGACCTTAAGGTCCTTAAAGTCTTTAGAGGCCCAGCCATTGCCATTCCAGCAGTAGAGAATATTCGTTGCGTTGTCCAAATAGGCTGGCACCCCGGCGGCGCGGCAGGCAGCCACGAAGAAGATATCACGGCTGTGGCTGTCGGCACGGCGAATCTTATAGACACCCACTGGCGAGATGGGGCAGTTGTAGTAGTTGCTGCTGTCGTCAACCACGATGCTGTCGGCCACCCACTGGCGTATCTCTTCGGCCGTCATACCTTTGAAGCAGGCCAGCTCCTTGCGATAGGGCCGTACCATCTCGTTGCTGATGCGGGCTGGCATGATGCCTTTCTCATAGACGTCCTGAGAGTAGCTTTTATACTGCCACGGCTCGGTCCAATGCGCCTCAAGCGTGGCTGCGGTGATATCGCGCAGGTCTTTGTCGCTATAGGTGCACATATATTCATAGTAGTCACGCCTTTTCAACTGGCAGGTGTCAAGGAACGTAACAATCTCGCGCCAGTTGCCCTCGCTCTTGCGCACAAGCTCCCAAGCTTTGTCAGGCGCCACGTCGGGATGCACATTTACCGGATAGTCAAGCATGTCCAGGACTTTCTCGTATGAAGGGAAGGTGGCGATGTAGGCACTGCGCAGTGAGTCCTCATAGGCCAGGCGCTTGGCGTTGGCGGCAATTTCCTCCTCGGTGGCCACCACCTTGGGTTCGCCAGCCTCGGGCGGCACTATATCGAAGTCGGCCATCATGCTTGATATACTGCGACCGAATTGATTATGCGGTTTGATGGTCAGCTCGGTTTTCTTGCGGACATCTAGCTTGGCGTAGTTCCACCGCTGCTGGCCATCGGTAGCCCAGATGAGCAAGGTGCCCAAGCCCGTCGTCAGCGACGCCTGGCCCTCCTCGTCGGTGGTCACGGTGGCGAGGGTGTAGTATTCGGCATAGTTGTAGAGCTTGAACATCACCTGCGCACCCACCAGCGGTTGGTCGGTCTCGTCGTCCAACACGGTGACGGTAACCGTGCGTGTGGGAGCATAGTGCGACAGCAAATTGAGCTCGGAGAAGAGATTCGTGCGGCGCACCACCTCCTCGTCACCCTTGTATTTGCCAAAGGCTTTGGTGTGCACCATCATGCAGCGGGTCGAAGGTACGGAGAACCAGCCCATATTGAGCCGCGGGTCGGGCTCGCAGGCGCCGAGGAACTTCCACTCTCCATTCACATAGACTTCCACCCATGCGTGGTTGTCGTCGCAGTGTGCCCAGCGTGGTGTGTAGCACTGGCGGGCAGGGATGCCCACAGTGCGCAGGGCTGTGACGGTGAAGGTGCTCTCCTCACCGCAGCGGCCCAGCGAGGTGCGCATCGTGGCCAAGGGCGAAGAGGTGCGGCTGTCGCTGGCACGGTAGGCCACATGCTCATGGCACCAGTGGTTCACCTCCAGCGCCGCCTCCTCTATCGTCATGCCTTGCACACGCTCCTTTAGCTCACCATAGAGCAGCATGCGTGCATTGTCGAGGTTCTCGTTGTTCACGCGGTATACCAGCACAAAGTGGCGGAACACATCCTCGGGGATATCCTTGCCCCACGGCATTTCCTCACGTGCCTGGAAGGCATGACGCACCTGCTGCAGGTAGAACTCGGGAGAATAGTCGGCCAAGTCGCTCAGCGGCATGTAGGCATACAGGAACTCCATAGCCTCGCGTTCAGCACTACTCAAGGTGCCGAGTTGCACATCCAACATCGGGAACTCAGCCATGCGTGTCTCAAAGTCGGCATGGACCTCCGCCCGATAGCTTCTGTCGGTGATGAAATGCGGGTCACGATGACACGCCACCAGGGACAACGTCACAACCGCCAGCAAACAAAGCCTTTTCATAATCTACCCTACTCTTTTTTCAACGGGGGTCGGAAAAACTGGTAAGACGTGCAGCATCGCCCACATAGGCGGTGGCGCAGATACCACCTTGGTTGTAAAATCCGGCATACACCTCGGTGGGATACTTCTTCGCAAGCTTCTGCACGTACTCGTCAATCTGCTTGGCAACAGCCAACTGATTCACCTTACGTTCCTTCATCGCGTCAAGCACAGCTTTGTACTGCGTCGACACTGCCGCTTTGAAGTATTCGCACATATCGGCCTCGGTAGGATTCGCTTTGGCGCCATACTTATTCTGCCACAAGTCACGGCAGAGGGAATCCGCCTCGTCATACTTCTTCTGTATCCCCTCCTCAATCGACATATACTTATCCATCAACGCCTTGTATCCTTCATCGGCTGCAAGTTTCTCGGCGGTACGCAGATAGCGGTCCTGCAACTCGGCGGCATATTTGGTAGCCAGCTCCTGCTGCTCTTTCTCGTCCAGGGC
>JAEEGH010021548.1_pt1 | contig 13302 bp, 8 predicted proteins | sample 9134181 | NCBI WGS metagenome assembly JAEEGH01 (sample SAMN16246544, study PRJNA631951) | gut metagenome | biome: gut microbiome; feature: rumen; material: DP-attached | host: Bos | place: Iran: Karaj | collected 2018-10
TATCTTATTCATATCAAGTGCTTTTATAAGGCCCTCAGCGCGAATCCCTTCGTGATAAGCTGAGCCTCTTCCTTTCAAACGGAAAAGTGCTTTCATTTTTAGTTTGCCTTTCGCCTTGTTTGGGATTGGAACAGGAGTAATACCGATGAACTTAAAAACACTCTCACTATCAAGTAGCATGATGTCTTCAATATCAGCACTGGCGGCTAAATCACCAATTCTTGTTCTCTTGACTTTGCTAAGAGATCTTCTTAGCTCTTTCCAATCACCCTCATAGAATTTACTGATATTTGCAGAGTAATTGTCCGTATCATAACAAAGAAATACGGTCCAAGAAAGTGAGCCATCTATTGACTTGCACCGTTTATTAAACCAAGTATCAGCATTGATCACCTGAGAGATTGTTCCAACGACATAAGTCTTCACAAGAATAATGCCATCTTCTGTTTGAATCGAATAGTAGATTTCGTTCGATCCAAGATCTGTGTTTTTTCTCAGATTCCAATTCGGGTGTAAACCACAGTAGTATTCCAACATATTCATGTAGAACACTTTTTCGGTATCTCCTTCAAAGATGAAAGCGATTGCATGCGAGTAGTCGTAGGGCATCGGTCAATCCTCCAAATAGAGAGAAAGGATTTCAGAATTATCTTGATCGCTTGCCATGAGCTCGAACAGATACTCGCCAACCGACATTCCATTATCGCGTGAAGCGCTGATTAAGCTTCGGATAGATGCATGTTTAATCCTTTTAAAAACAGCGGTTCCATGATCATTGGGAACACCAACATAGATTCTCTCCGGCTTAATGTACTGGATTAAATAAGGAGAATGACTGGAAATAATCAAAGAATTGTCTTCGAGTATTTCATCCAGTATTTCCAAAAGAGATTTTAACAGCTTTGGATGAATACTTGTTTCCAACTCTTCAACGCCGATACAGCTGATACGCTTTGCTGTTGCGATAAAGACATTTGCAAGCAGCCAGAAAATACGCTTTGTGCCGGTCGACATCATAGACATATTGATTGGTTGATTAAGGTATCGACTTGTAACCAGCAAACGATAAATCTCGTCGCGAATTCTAAAAGGTATTCTGTCATCTGCACCATTATCATTTATCGGAACTTTCTTTCCGTTTACATATTCGTAGTGCTCAAGATGACCATCTTCCTTTTTTAACTCGAAAGATTGGACGCTGATTGCTTTTATTTCAGGGAAGAGAGTATACGCTGCTTCTTCAAACAAATCATAGTAATTGGGATTAAGCTGTTTGAGCTGATACAATGCGCGAGGGACATCATCGTCATCAAACATTACGCCGCCTTCATCCGCTTGCTTGATGTACTCAATTGGAGCTGATTGAAAACGATCACCTAAGTCGAGCGATGCACAAACATGATAATCAATGCGTCGAATTGATTGTAGAACAGGATAAATAGAAATGTCTTGTACTGCGGCAAGCATCTCTATTATCAGTTGATTATTATCTGCGTTTATAATCCTATAGGCGGAAGTATCTTTTGATTTTCTGTATTTGCCTTCTGGTCTCTTGAGAAACGCCGTATATCTAACGCTCTCATTTGGCCGAGTCTCAAGCCATTCATCAATGATACGTTGACCTGTGCCATTATCCTTGTACCATGAGAAACGATACCCGTATTTCACATATTGGTATTCGCCAAGTTCGGGATCATGAAACTCGATTTCAAAAATGAAGTCTTCGTTTGCCAGATAGCTATTAATGGGAATACCCCGCACCCAACCCATCATTAGTTGGCGCTGCTTAGGACTCGCAGTAATGAAATCTGTACCGAAGTCGATTGCTTCAAGCAGATTGGATTTCCCGTAGTTGTTAGGGGAAACCACAGCAATCACTCTATCTAGAAGCAATTTCGTGCGAGCAATGTTTTTGAAACCGCCCACCGTAATACTTTTTAGTTTCATGTTTTTCTCCTAACTAATAGTTATAATATATTGTAATCAAAACATATGCTGAAGTCAAGCAAAAAGTTGAACTCATTTTAAATATTGACACATTTAGACAATAATCTGTTTTGTTATTAAGATAGAAGTTGATCTCAAAACGAAACAGATGGATTCGATAACTGAAACAACATAGAGTTACAAGTTGTTTATGACTGGTGGTAGAAACGAGTATGGAAATGAGTTTTTTTGCCTTGAACTGAAAAGCGGTCTTCTCGTTTGTAATTACCTTCTTTGATCAGCAAAGATCGTTCGAGCACATCATTGCATAGTTTCACTTCTTTTCGTGTTTGGCATATTATGCTGTTAAGTTGAGTTAGTCGTGCTTGAATCTCGTTTATACATTCGTTTGTTGTCGCTTGCCTTCGCTTTTCGTTGAACAATTGTCTTCGTTCATTCTGTATATCTGCCAGTTGCCTATTTAGGGTTCCTCTGAGGGATTCGACTTGTTCTCCGGTGTCCAGTTTATAGCGATTCAAGAACTGGCTTTGCTCGGATATCGCGTCCAGATGGAGAAGATCAACGCGCAATGCGTCTGGTATGGCTTCTCTTGGCTGCTGTCGCGCTTGTCGCAATTTACGAACATAGAAGAAGTACAGAGCGCGCAATCCTTTCCAAGTGACTTTCGATAGTCGAAAGTCCCCCTGAACCGTATACTTTGCAGAAGGGAGAGAAACCTTTTGTGTCGGCATCTCCGGATATCGCTTCTGCAGAATACGACGTTGAATGTCGGTTTCCGAGTAACCTTCACCAAGTGATCGAAAACGAACAAAGCGCTTCATGCCCGGCGACTTGATCCGAAGGAAACTTCCACGCCTTTCCAACACATATCCTTTCTGCTTCATTGCGATAATAAATTGCTGAAACGTCATGGACGCTTTAATAGCAGCGTCCATATCAACACGAATGCTGCTTCGCCATGTCGATTGTCCATCTTGTTCAGCCGACCACTCCGCATAATGCTTCGGGTAATATTCCTTATGATCCGTAATCACAGACAGACCGTATTGCTTACACAATCGGTCGGAAGCCGCGCGCATTTTTCTGTAGCTTTCTTTGTTCGCGTAGAACTTCCGACCATTCATAGACACAGAGTTCAGTACAAAATGGTTGTGTACATGCGCCTTATCCAAATGGGTAGCCAAGATCACTTGATGATCGGGCCACAATTCTTCTGCAAGTTTCACTCCGATTTCATGGGCGATGTCAGGCGTAACCTCACCGGGTTTGAAACTCTGATAGCCGTGGAATGCGAGAATGCCATCCTCTTTACCGTGTCTTCGCTTCAACAAAGCCATCTCCGTACGTGCATCTCGCAGACTGCATTGCAATGCGGTGATGTAAAACTGCTTTTCGGTTTTCGCATCATTCATAGCGTAGTCCATGACATCTCGCATGGCTTGCAGGTCGGGCTCGCTCCATCTTCGATCCGTCTTTTGTTCGTTTGTCGCATAGTCCAAGACATGGTCAACGCGGCTTTTAACCGCCCAAATACTTGTGGTTGCCATCAGTGCTTTTCGGGATCAAGGATCGCCTTTTCGATCCTCGCGATTGCATCGTAAACATCATTCATATACTGTTCGTATTCATTGACCATGAAAAAGCCCGTGGCGTTTGCACGGGCGGCGATCTGATGAATGTTATTCCCTAGAGAGTGAAGCTGCTTTGCCATGGCAAGATACGCAATTGTTTCATATGGGGACATTATTATTGACTCGTACAAAAGCGAGGATTTGCAAGATGTTTTTTAGTTATCTATAGGAGAAGTATTGAATATAATAGAAAATGGTGATATATTTAACAAGAGGAGTGAAGAAAAATGTACGCTGCTAGCACAATATCAAAATTCATCGTTAACTGGTGTAACGAGAACGATGTTTTCATTACAAATCTAAAGCTTCAAAAGTTGCTTTATTTTATTCAAGGTGAGTACTATAAAAAACAGAAGAAACGTTTGTTTGATGGCGAGTTCTATGCATGGAAACTTGGGCCGGTCATTCCAAGTGAGTATTATAAATACGCTGTCTATTCTTCTACTGCAATACCAAAGCAAGAAGAGGTAAGGATAGAAGAAAAAGATTCTAAATTACTCGATATGTTTCTACGTAAATACGCGTTGTTTTCGACATGGGATTTAGTCAATAAATCACATGCGCAAGATCCTTGGAGATATAACCATGAAATATTTGGAGAGAAGAGCTTAATCCCATTTGATTCAATTAAGGATTATTTTGCAAAATAAGGTGCTATATGGATAATCAAAATAAGACGCAATTACTTTTTAATCTCATAGATGAACTCTGTGATTCAGGTTTCTCTCAAAAACAGGATTTAATTAATGAATGGATCAATAAACTTAGAGAAATCTACGCGGATGGATATCGTCATTCGTATACCGATATATTTTTTCACTTGCAGAAGCTCTTTTTGAGCAATGACACTGAGATTTTGGAAACCTTAGGAGAGAATATTAATTGCCTGCGGAATGCTTTGCTTGGGCTAAAAGAGATTGATAAAACTATAGATATTACTGGAGTCTTAGAGAGCTATAACAAATTTGCAGATCATATTAATCTCGAAATTGCGAGGTATAATTATATAACAACTCGTCTAGTAATGAAGGAAACGGATTCTGATTCTGATAGTAATACAGTAGAGCAATCGGCATCGAAAGAAAGGTTAGATAAAATAGAACAGCAAATCAATAAGATTTCAAAAGACATTGATGCTTCTAGACCTATTACTGTCCGTGCTCAGAAAGCCATAGATGGAATTGATAAAAAAATGGAAGATAATAAAATTTCTTCCATTACTGCACTAACTATTTTTTCAGCTGTCATCCTTGCTTTTTCTGGTGGCATTACCTTTGAAGCAGGGATATTTAAGGGCATGGCAGATTCTTCTCCATATCGTTTATTAGCTGTTATTTCATTAACTGGTTTTATTCTTTTCAATACGATTTTTGTATTGCTTTATTTGGTTGGGAAACTTGCAGGAAAACCTATCAGCACCAAGTGCAAGTATTTGTTGTTAGATGAGTCGGGATCGAAACCTAAATGTGGTGATGGATACTGCAATAAAGAACGCAATTCGGTTACGTTGTTTTGTAGATTAACACATAAGTATTCATATGTTTTGTTAGTCAATATCATTTTACTTTGGTTGATGTATGCTGATTATACTGTATGGGCATTAAGAGATAATTCAATTTATCTAAGAATAGCAGTTACAATATCACCATTATTCGTTGTTTTGGTCGCAGTATCTTTAGGTCGCCTTATTAAGCAAAAGATACTAGAGAAAAGAGTAACGACCCAAATAAAAAAAGATATCCTTGTAGATATTCTTGAACCTGTTCCAAATAATCTATACCAGTCAATTGTTAAGGCGCTTAGTAGTGAGCATTGGGGGGAGAAAACCATTAAGGATCGATATGATGATAAAGTTCGCCTTATGCCGAGGTCCACAAGATTGGAAAGAAGAAAGATTATTAAGGAACTAAATGGTTTTTCAAAACAAGAAACTTTTTCAAGTCGCTATTTGAATACATATGTTTCCTCGGCAGAACACAGGAGAAATGTATACAATTATCGAAGGCTAAAGAGAGAATACTTGAAGGCATTAGCGAGTAATAAAAAATGATAGATTACAAATAACGTATACTATAGAGCAAATAATGCCAACTCGACTGCAGAGAGTTATCGTTAACAGAGGAAGATAATGCTTTGTTATAAATGCTGTTTGAAGTGTTGGTGACGTTCGTTAAGCAAATAGTTGATTACAGATACCTTTGGAATATAATATGTTTTGTGAATCAAGAAGCTTTCAACTTGTTTGTTTCGAAGTGGTTTTTTTGCTGTTCCATCTCCAATTTCGCCGAGCATCATGCGAAAGGTACCTATTGTTACGACATTTGCCTATTTGGAAAACCTAACTAGGTATTTTCCTCTGGTCATTAGATTCGGCTTCTTCATAGTATTGTCAACGACAGAGACCGAAAAGGATTATAAATCGTTGTTTGCTTATTGATGATATAGTAGTTTGGCAAATGAACGCCCTCCTGTTCCCCTAAAGATCCTATTTTTTCGATATGGAAGAGAAGCACAGAATGTCAGACGGGACCGGCATTCTTTATAGAGGTGCTGATTTTTGTAGGTTTTATGGGTTTATCATGGCCTTTGATGATTTTATAATGGTGTTCGAATTATCTTGATGACCACAGAAAAGTCGTCGACGCATAATCTATGGGGCTAGCCACACACATGGGGATGAGTTCCACTAATAGCCAAATACGATATAGAATGAAAGAACTGTGATGAACAAACGAAAAAATGACGTACATGATTAAGCCATAATATATTTTTTGATAGAGGAGATGAGGTGCGTTGCGAGCTTGTCCTATCTTCATTTTTGATAATGTTGTTCTTATGAGGTTGCAGCATACCCTGATTGTCAATTTCTCGTATGCCTGAAAAAGTCAGTGATTTAGGGACTTTTTGAGAGTCGGTAGCGAATCGCTGGTTGCAGCATCGGCGGCCATGTCCTCGCTCAGGTCCGCGATCGGATCGCCGGTGCAGGCGATGTACGCGGTCGTAAACGGCACGCCGTTCGGGTCGGCGGGGAAGACGCCGCCGGAGTGCATGACGTAGTAGCCGTCCAGTCCCGCGGCGGAAAGCTCCTCAAGCGTCGCGCCCTGCATGCACTGCGTGATCATCGTCGCGATCATCTCCCAGTGCGCGATCTCCTCGGTGCCGATATCGGTCAGCGTCGCGCGGACGCGGTCGTCCGGCATGGAGTAGCGCTGCGTCAGGTAACGGATGCCCGCGCCGAGCTCTGTGTACGCAAACGAAGAGACAAATCGAGATTGACCGGGCTTTCCGCTTCATACAGCCAGATTTCCATGTTGTACGCGGGCTTTTGCCCGCTGTTTTCATTGCGGTCCGCGCGCCGGATGACGATCTTCTCAACGAATCGGCGAACAAGCGCGTCCAGTATTTCCGGCGAGTTGAGATCGGCGTTGCAGAACGCCTGCCGCATGATCCTGATCAAGTTGTCCGGGCAGTTCTCCCGACGTTCGCATTCTGCCATCCGCTGCTGCAAACCGGATAGCTGCGCGGTGATTCTGTCGCTTGCGGACCGGTAATCCGCATCCGGGAGGATACCGTTCATCCATCCGTCCAGCAGTTTTCTCTTCTTGTTTTCCAATTCTCTCTTTTCTTTTTCCAAATCGGAAACGTCAAACCGATCCTGCCGGTCAAGCGCTTCGTGCAGCGCTTCGGACAATGGAATACAGGATTCTTTTAGGAGCGGAATCAGTGTGGAAAACAGCTGCCGCATGACGTCGTCCAGATCATCCTTGTGAAGAAGCGGCGCATCGCATTCCCTGCGGCCGTATTTCTTGTACACGGAGCAGCGCCAGATCTCGCGCAGATGCTCTGTACCGTTCGCCGTCCAGCGGGAGACAGTACGGTGATATGCGCAATTGTGATCGGCACAAAGGATACGGGCGGAATAGGCATAACGCCCGTTTCCACAGGCGTCTGTTGAGGAGCAATCGATTCCGGCCATACGGCTGCCGCGTTCCTGCATGATCCGGTTTGCCGCGTCCCACAGTTCATTCGTCACAAGCGGAGGAACGCGTTCGGGATCATAGTGCAGCTGCCAGTCTTCCCGCGGCTTCTCGATCTTTCGATCCTCGCGGTAGGAGGGCTTACAGGTTTTGCCGTTGACGATGTATCCCTTATAGACGGGGTTGCGGATCATACGCTCCAGCGTTGAAGGATGATACGGCTTGCCGGTATTGCCGAGGAACCCCATTGCCGCAAGATCGCGGGACAGCGCGCGCATTCCCTTTTCTCCCTTGGCGTATTCCGTGAAGACATATTCGACCAGGCCGTGCTTGCTTTCATCGACGGAGTAACCGTTGTTGTCCTCCCGGAAAAGATACCCGATCGGAGGCGCGGCGCCGTGACGTTTTCCCTGCTTCATTGTTTGCCGGTATCCGAACCTGACGCGCTCCGAGGTCTTGCGGCTTTCCTCCTGCGCGACGATCGCCATGATGGACAGCCGGAACTCGGCGTCCTTTTCCACGGTGTTGAGGTTGATATCCTCGATCAGGACGCCGACTTCATATTTCAGAAGATCCCGGACGGTCTGAACGCAATCCACGATGTCGCGCGCAAAGCGGGATACTTCCTTGGTCAGAATCAAATCGAACAGCCCCGCCCCGGCGTCCCGTATCATTTTCAGAAACTGCGGGCGCTTATCCGCGCGGGTTCCCGTAACGCCCTCGTCGATATAGCCCGGAACATAGACCCAGTTCGGACAATCCCTGATTCTGCTTTCAAAATAGGATGCCTGATGCGAAAGCGAATCAAGCTGTTTGTCCTCATCCGTGCTGACGCGGCCGTAGAATGTGACGCGCAAAGGGATATCGTAAATACGCTTGCCGCAGAACAGCTCGGCGCGGATCTCATCGATGGTTTTTTTCAATTCGGTTCCTCCGCATGCTTGTTTATGATCGCATCATCTTCGATCAAAAGCGTTGAGGACGTCGCACTTCAATATTTGACATAGTTCACGCTGCTGCGATGCGGTAATCAAATGCTGTTTGAACAGCGCTTCGATCATTGCCGCGTACAGCCGCTTTGTGATCCGTTCTTTTTTACACGCATCGACCGGATATGCAGTCATGCCGCCCTCCGCATTCTTGAGATGGCTCATTTTATGTCGGAAGAGGCGCGCTTATCCGCAAAAATACGCAGCCGGTTAATTTGCCGTGCGGCTTCGTCATTTTTATGTTGAAAAATGAGTCAATATAATTTATAATATATTTGGCTATGTGACGGGTTAACCGCTGCCGATGGCCGGCGGAGAGCATCCGAATCGCGCATCAGATCCGATGCTTGCGAAAGACATGTTTATGACGGCTTTTTTTGAAACGCCGTACCGATAACAAACAAGCCAAAACGGACCAAAACGGAGGGAGAGACAATGATAGCAAAGAACCCGTGGATCAAGGGGATATCCCTGCTTTTGAGCCTTCTCATGTGCATGGCGCTGTTGCCGCTGAAAGCGGTGACGGCGGAAGAGGGCGAGCAAGAGCCCGCTGCGGAGACGGCATCGGAGCAGCCGATCGTGATCAAAACCGAAGACGGCGAGATTGCGGCGGATGAAGACTGGAATGCGGTTTATCCGTTCGGCACCTTTGCGTTCGGCAACCATCAGGCGGACGTCGCCGAGCCGGGCGCGCTGACGGCCGACGGGGCTGAGATCCCGCAATCGGTGCTGATTCCGGTCTATCGACTCGGCGGCACGACAGGCAAGGCGGTTGTGCGGATCCTGTATTCGCCCGCCGTCACGACGGAGACGGACGGGACCGGCGCGGTCTATGACTACGCGGCGTCCGGAAAGACCGACGTGCAGATCGAGATCGAAGACGCGAATGCGATTGCGGCATATCAGCCGCTGGCGCTGCCGGAAGCGGAGCGCAAGATGACCGCATCCGAAGCGAAGATCCTGCTGCCGGATGTGACCGAAGACGTCACGGCGACGGACGAGCTTGTGCTGTCGCTGTCCGAGGAAGCGGATGCGTACCGCTGGCAGGTGCTGGAGGGCGACTTCTGGACGGACATCGCAGGCGCGAACGAAGCGACGCTGACGGTCAGCTGGGGCAATCTCTGGGACTTCGACGCCAACGCGTGGGCGGGACGCGATTTCCGCTGCATCATGACGCGGGACGATGCGCTGTCCTGCTCGGTCACGCTGCTCGGCACGGTCTTTACGCCGTATCCGGAGCCGGAGCTCCTGCCGGAGGACTTCGTTGAAACCGACCCCGGCTTTACGGCGGTGGAATTCGACGGGGAATATGATCTCTATACGTTTGACCTGACCTTTGCCGACGGCGAAACGGTCAAGTATATCCGTGTGACCGCGCTGGAAGACGAGACGCCGGAGCTGCCCGAGTTCGGTCTGTTCACGATCACCGGCGCGCTCGGAGGTATGCTCAGCGACACCTGCAACACGCTGACGCTGATGGTTTCGGACAATGACGCGGGCGAGCCGTCCACGCTCGGCTTTTTGGATGAAGCGGTTACGGCGGATCGCTCGGACGGCGCGGCGAAGGTTACCGTCGTGCGGGAAGGCGGCAAGTCCTATAACCTCTCCGTGCATTACGCGACCGAGGACGGCACCGCGATCGCGGGCGTCGATTACGCGGCGATCGAGGGCGATCTGGCATTTGCCGGATCGATCGACAGGATCGATCTCCCGATCGAGCTGATCGCCAACGGCGATACGTCCGAAAAGACCTTTACGGTCGTGCTGACCGAGCTGCGCGGCGGCGGTCACAACGCGCTTTGCGAGCTCGTTCGTTCACGCGTGACGGTCACGATCGGCGGCGCGTTCGAGGAACCGGGCGACGACGGCGCGGGGCAGAATCTTGCTTCGCTGCTGAACGGCGCGAGCGGCAGCGACGTTTCGGATAAGGTTTCTCTCGGTGATGAAGCGATGCTCGCCGGCAGCGACGCGCCCGCGGTGCAGGCAAACACCGTGATGGGCGATATGCACGCCGCTGAAGCGATGCTGGAGATCTCCGAACCGACGCGTCTCAAGGAGATGGGCGGGTATTATAAGTTCACCCGCGACGCGTTGGACAGATATGAGGATGACAATGACCTCGGCTACGTGTTCTGGCATGACTGGGACGATCTTCTCGGCGAAAGCTTCCACTGCTATGACGATATGGACGCCGTCCATACGTTTTCAAACCCGATGGCATGGTGGGAGGCGGACAACGATTCCGGAACGAGCGGCTGCTGGATTACCTGTGAAGAAGGCAACAGGCGGTGGGGCAGCGGCAGCGGCAACGGGATCCGGTCGAAGGATGACAGCGCAACCAGAGGACATGGCGGAAGCTATAGCACCTTCAAGATTGACACCAACTATCGCGGCTATGCGAGGAGCGGCTGGTCCGACACCTATAAACCGGGTGATTACTATGATCAGTTGTCAATGGTGTTCGGCTGGGCGCGTCCCGGCGTTCGCACGACGTCAGCGCTTCAATCGGGCTCCCATCGCTATCTGCGACCGAAAATCACGATTCATGTCGGATCGTGGGAGGGATCGAAGTACTTTGATGCGTATGAAAGCGACGAAGACCTCACACGCCCGGGCGAATGGGATACTTACCTGCGCCTGAGAGGCCGCGGCGATTGGCAGTGGGGACGGTCCGACGGTTATGACCACGATTATACATACAGCAACATTGACGGTCCGTACCTCAGCTTCGGCGAAAGCTTCTGGTTCAGATTGGATTTCCAGTATTACGAAACCTGGGGAAGCACCCAAGCCACTACCTACCATAAGGCCTGTACGGACAAAGACCTGGAGTCGCTCTTTGACGTGCGCGCGCTCAGCGGACATCGCCGTCAGTTCACGACGACGGGCAGTACCGGCATCAAGCTGAACATCTATACCGCGAACGACGACGACAGCACGAACGGGTACGCGAAGCTTGATCCCAACAACCCGATCTACGGCAACGTCGCACCGAAGGTTTCGATCGTGCAGAAGCAGGGCGGCGTCGATTCGCAGAACAACAACCTCTTCGTCGGCACGAAGCTGATGATCAACACCTCGAACCTTCCGGAGAACTATATCATCCCGGACGGCGGCCTGTATATTGCCAACTCGAGCGGCAAGAAGGTCGGCACGCTCGAACGTGACACCAGTAACAACAAGATCTGGTATGTCACGATGATGTGGCCGAACATGACGGCGTCGGATCTGTCCGAAACGTACACGCTGCATATGTATCTCAATCGTATGCAGACGCTCGTGATCGACATCTCCACCTCCACGCCGCGCGATGAAAACGGAAACATCATCACGGACAAATTCGAGGAAACCTTCAAGGCGCTTCTCGATAAGACGATCACAGGCAAGAGCGGCAGCACGATCAACAACAACGGCAGTCTTTCCTTCAATACCGTCAACTTCTCCTGGAATTACGATCAAAACCGGAGCGGCTTCAAAGATTGCGGCGGCGGTATCTACCAGGTCAAGAACAAGGTCTGCGACATGCAGGAGATCAACTTCCATCAGGATCCGGAGGACGTGATTCTGTACGACGGTCACGCGTACGCCGGAAACGAAACGATCAAGATCTCGGCGAACGACCTGACCAGTACGAATCTGCGCTTTACATACTATAATAAGGACTATCTGGACGTCATCAGCACCATGCAGGTGTTCATCGATCACGTCGAAATCTATTACGACGGCGACGGCGACGGCGTGATCTCCGGCGAGACGATACAGAACGCCTTTCATCCGACGGCGCCTGACCGGTTCATCGGCTACGCGAGCGGCGATTATCCCGACTCGTTCTTCCGGCCGACGCACGAGAACGGAAAAGTCTGTCAGTACTTCTTCAAGGTCGTCCTGAAGCTGCGTCCGCGCGCCCTGAAGGTGCCCGCGGGCTTCAACGCGAATGCAAAATCTCAGCTGCTGCCGGCGTTCATCAGCGCGGTCACCGATCCCGAGCAGGAGATGAAGCTGACCGATGAGCAGCGCACGTACCGCTACATCCTGGCAAACAACATGGATAACCATCCGATGTTCGGCGAGGAGGCGGACGCATCGTCCTACATCGACATTCCGCTCGGCGGCGACATCGGCGAGATGGCGATGCACAGCATTGCGAAGACGATCTTCAATGACGAGGGCGAGATAGAAGACATCAAAGAGGTCAGGAGTTTCACATGGGAGCCCGACTTCGTCGGCAACCTCCTGGTCGACTTCGAAGCGCCTTCGCCGATCGTCAGCTCCAGCAACGTGACCGGCGGCAACGTCGCCATCGCGGGCGAGACCCCGACGGTCGCGGAGGACGGCAGTTTTCTCTACTCCGAGGAAGGTCTTGAGAAGCTGAACGGCAATCTCGGCGCGTTCGTCGGACGCTCGACGTTTGCGATCGGCGTGCAGGAGCAGGTCAAGAAGGCGCGCGGCACGCGTGCGGAGCCCGGCATCGACAGCACCGACGATATCAAACCCGAATCGATCACGGTGGGCAGCATCGGTTCCGTGCCGAGCCCGGACGATACGGTCAACACGCAGAGCGGCGGCACGCCCGGTGAGACGGACGGTACCAGCCCCGACGTCGGCGACGATTATGAAGACTTCAAGATGGATCTCGGCGTCGAGCTGCCTTCGATGGAACTCAGCCTCGGCGACAACGCCACGATCATCATGGATGGCTATCAGATCGGCTTTGCGATCGGCATTCCGATCTATGTGAACGAAAAATCCAAGAATTGG
>JAEEGH010021551.1_pt1 | contig 13302 bp, 10 predicted proteins | sample 9134181 | NCBI WGS metagenome assembly JAEEGH01 (sample SAMN16246544, study PRJNA631951) | gut metagenome | biome: gut microbiome; feature: rumen; material: DP-attached | host: Bos | place: Iran: Karaj | collected 2018-10
CTTTGCGATCTGACCGACGAGACGCTCACCGGTCTTGGAAACTGCAACGACAGACGGGGTGGTTCTTGCGCCCTCTGCGTTGGTGATAACGACTGCGTTACCGCCCTCTACAACGGCTACGCAGGAATTGGTCGTACCCAGGTAAATACCGATAATTTTGCTCATGATGATTCATCCTTTCCGTGTTATCTTTTTATAATGGTGCATCATGCATCTCTGCATGTAATTGCCTTATTGCTTCTAACCTCTAACTATCTGACCGCTAACTTGCGACCGCCACCATCGCCGGGCGGATCAGGCGATCCTTGAGCATGTAGCCCTTCTGGAATACCTCGGAAACGGTGTTCTCCGGGAATTCCTCCGTTGCCTCCGTCTGCTTGATGGCATTGTGGATGTTCGGGTCGAACTCGGCGCCGAGCGCCTCAATCTCCGTCACACCGGCCTTTTCCAGAAAGTTCCGGAGCTGCGTCAGGATCATGACCATGCCGGAATGATACTGCTCATCCGTACACGGTGCATCCACGGCACGCTCAAAGTTGTCCACCACCGGGAGCAGTTCACCGATGCAGCGTGCTGTTGCATCCGTGTAGGCCTCCAGCTTCTCCTTGGCGGTACGCTTGCGGAAATTGTCAAATTCAGCGAACAGCCGCAGGTAACGCTCCCGCTCCTGCTCGAGTGCATCGTCCGCATCCTCTTCCTCTTCTTCTTCTTCCTCGGTCACATCATCCTCTGTGATGTCCTCGTCTGTCTCCTCAAGCTCTGTCTCCTCTGTCAGCGTTTCTTCTGTCTCCTGTTCCTCCTGCAGCATATCTTTTTCTTCTGTCATGGGACTCACCCCTTTCTTTGTTCCTCGGACTGCTCTGCCGGCGGCGGTTCCTCGCCCTCTGCAGAGATCAGATCCGTGATCTTCTGGGAAAAATATTCAAGGTACGGTATCACCTTTGCGTAATCGAGCCGCATCGGGCCGATGACACCAAGGGAACCGACATTCTTGCCGCCCTTGCGGTATTTCGAGACGATCATGCTCGAATTGCCGATGACGAAGCTTTCGTTGTCCTCTCCGAACAGCACCCGGATGCCGCTGAACGAATCGTCCAGGAGCCTTACCAGCTCCTCCTTGTGCTCAATGAAGCGGACGACCTCCATTTTATCCAGATCCTCGCAGGAGAACAGGTTCTTCTCGCCGCTGAACGTGAGTGCATGCTGCTGGAGGTCTCTCGACAGCTCCACGATGCCCTGCACGAGCGGCGCCATCGTCATCATATAAGCGCCCATCGCCGCCGCTAAGTCCGCCATCCGTTCATCGGACAGCTCTGCAACGGAGATGCCCTCCAGATGCTTTGCCAGGTAATCCGAGAACATGGCGAGCTGCTCGTTCGTGAGATCGAATTCCAGCCGGCAGGCCTTGTTCTTGATCGCACCGCCCGAGGTGATGAGCAGCACCACATACACGCGCTTTCCCGCCGGAATGACCTCGACCTTGGAAATGATCGAGAACTTCGGGGAAAAATCGGACACGACCGCAGCGCACTGCGTCAGCTCCGCGAGTGCCGTGGTGGCATTCTGGATGAGCAGCTCCTCCGTGAGCGGGCCCTGTGCCTCGAGCATATCGTCCAGCCGCTGGCGCTCCTCGTCGGGAAGTACGGGCGGACGCATCAGCTCTTCAATGTACAGCCGATAGCCGCTGATGGTGGGAACTCTACCGGCGGAGGTATGCGGCTGTTCCAGCAGTCCGAGCTGTTCGAGCATCGCCATATCGTTGCGGACGGTCGCGGCAGAGACCCCGATGCCCGGCAGATTGGCAATCGCCTTGGAACCGACCGGCTCACCGGTGCGAACGTACTCCTCCACGATGGCAGCCAGTATTTTCAGCTTTCTCTCGTTCACAGGAATACGCCCTCCTTTCTGGCAGTCGATGTTTTCAAGTGTTAGCACTCGATCTCTCTGAGTGCTAAGTCTAGTGTACCACGATTTCCGCGAAATGTCAAGGGTCACGCATATTTTTGGCGGAATATCCAAAAACGCCGGGTGCAAACCGCGCAATCTATACAATTTCAGCGCAAAAACGCCCCCGGCGGGATACCGGGAGCGGTTGGCAGTCTGTTAGCACTCTTTAGGAAAGGCTGTCAAAGCTGGTGATGATCTCGACAACACGTTTCAGGATATTCAGGGAATCCGTGGAATCCACCTCGCCGTTCCCGTCCACATCGGCGGCGGCTTTGTCCGCTTCTGTGAACGATGCTGAACCGAGGAGGTACTTGTTCACGAGGATCACATCCATGATATCCACACTGCCGGAACCGTCAAGATCGCCGAGAACAATTTCTTCGGCGGGCTCCGTTGTTACGGGCGTTTCATCGCCGATCACTTTAAACTGATAACCGCATTTTTCAGCGTATTCCTGTGCGGTCGATCCTTCATAGCCTACAATAACGCCATTAAAATAGTAGACGCAGCGATCGTCACAACCGTTGGAAATCGTACTCGCGTCATCATAGATCGTGCAGTCGGGATTCAGGATCGTAATAGATTCCAGTCCACTGCACGCATTAAAAGATGCCAAGCCGATCTCCATTACGCTCTCAGGCAGCATTATAGATCTCAGCGAACTGCAGCTGAATGCATAGTCATCAATAACTGTCACACTTTCTGGCAGCGTGACCGCAGTTGCTTTACCCCAAGAAAAAGCACTTGCACCAATCGTACTGACATCTTCCGGAACAACCACTTCACCTTCGCATTGTTGTGCTGTCATCAGGATGTGGTTGATGATCACCATAGGATCATCTTCTATCAGAGCATTAAACCACGGTGTACATTCAAAGCTCGTAGATGAAATATCTGCGGCACTTTCCGGAATGCTGACCGTTTTCAGATTTGTACAATTAAAAAATGCTGAAACTTCGATCGTTTCGACCCCTTCCGGAAGGATCACCTCCGTCATGCCGCAGTTTGAAAAAGCAGAATTTTCAATCGTTTTGACACTGGAAGGGATCGAAACTGCCGTCATGCTTCGGCTGCCCGCAAATGCACAAACGGGGATACATGTCACGCCCTCCTCAATGACAACAGACTGAAGCGTCTCAAACTCTGCATACACCTTCCACGGATATTGCTCCATGGATTCGTAATAATTCTTGATCTCACCTGTACCGGAAATTGTCAGCGTACCGGTCGCTTCATCAAAGCTCCATGTTACATTTTCACCGCATATTCCCGTATTTTCATCACCTTCCGCAAATGCCGCTATCTCCTGCGCCTGAACTGCTGCGAATGCCATTGCTGCTGCACAGGACAGTGCTGCAAATCTTGTAAATCTCATAAAGCTTCCTCCCTTGCTGTGCCGGTTTTATCGGCATCAGTTCTTTGTTAATCGTATTATATCATAAAGGCAGGAATGACGCAATCATTTATGTTAGAAACGCACAATTTTCTGCGTTTTAGCCAAAGCACCGCATTACGTTTTGTAAAATATGGCAGATGCCGGAGAATTTTGCAGCTTTTTCTCTTACCCCCTTGACAAACCCTCCGGAGTGTGGTATACTATAGCTGTACTAGAACGAATAATACACATAGCACAGTCAAGATCAAGATCAGGAAGACCACCTCACAGAAAGGAGGAACCGTATGTTTGACATCGACCTGATGAGCCGCACGCCCATCTACGAGCAGCTCTACCGCCGGGTCATCGAGCTTGTCATCAAGGGCGTTCTCACGGAGCAGGATAAGCTCCCCTCCGTCCGCGCTCTCGCCACCGAGCTCAGCGTGAACCCCAATACCGTCGCAAAAGCCTATGCTCTCCTCGAGCGCGACGGCATCATCTATTCCCTCGCAGGACGCGGCAGCTTCATCGCCAAGCCCGACACCCTGCTGGCACATGAGCACGTTCTCGCCGATTTCGACACCGCCGTACAGCACGCGATGGAGGTCGGCATCACCAAGGAACAGCTCTGTGACCGCATTCCCGACACCAATTCCACCACAAAGGAGGACTCCGCATCATGATGACATTACAGGGGACTGTCAAGCGCTTCGGCGATTTCGCCGCACTTGACGGGGTGGATCTCGAGATCCCGACCGGCACTGCCTTCGGTCTTCTCGGCTCCAACGGCGCAGGTAAATCAACCATCCTGCGCCTGTTCAGCGGCATCTATTCGCCCGAGGGCGGCAAGGTGCTGATCGACGGCGAAAACGTTTACGATAACGTCGCCGCCAAGCAGAAGGTGTTCTTCATCAACGATGAGACCGTACAGTATGCCGGCTTTACGCTGACACAGCTCAAAAATTTCTACAAGCAGTTCTACCCGAATTTCTCCGAGGAGATCTTCGAGCGGCTGGAGGGCGCCATCCAGCTCCCCCGTGACCGCAAGCTCAGCACATTTTCTAAAGGCATGAAGCGTCAGGCGATCGTCATCACCGGCATCTCCTGCTGCACGCCCTATCTCCTGCTGGACGAGGCGTTCGACGGACTTGACCCGACCATGCGTATCATTGTTAAACGTATGCTCGTCGATGCCATGTGCGAGCGCGGGCTGACCGTGGTCATCTCCTCGCATAATTTAAAGGAGATCAACGAAATGTGCGACACTGCCGCGCTTCTCCACAAGGGCAAGATCATCTTCAACCGCCAGCTCGACAGTCTCAAGGGCGCTGTCCATAAGGTACAGGCGGCATTCGCCGATAAGGAGCATATCTTCACGCCGGCGGACTTCCCCGGACTGGAAATTCTGCACTTCGACAAGATGCAGAGCATCTACCACATCATCGCCAAGGGCGACGAGGAGACGATCCGCACCGCACTCGCACCGCATAATCCTCTCGTCGCGGCCTTGATTCCGCTGAATCTTGAGGAAATCTTCATCTATGAACTGGAGGGACTCGGCTATGACAGCAACGTATTCGCCTAAATCGCTTCCCTTCCGCAACGCGCTGCGGGTGGTAAACCAGAATAAGAAAATGACCATCGTCACCTGCATCCTGTATGCGCTCGGCATCCCGCTCTCGGTGCTCTCGGCGATGCTGGAGCTGTTCTTTGAATCGCACCGCAAGGACTCCGATCTGATGAAAGTGCTGGACAGTATGAATCTGGAATTCTACATGGCGATCGGTATGGTCTTTCTGGGCGTCGCGGTATTCATGGGCATGTTCGCCGCGATCAACTCCTTCACGGAGCTCCATAAAAAATCCAAGGTCGATATGCTCTACGCCCTGCCCCTGACCGGCAGACAGCGCTTCTTCTCGGACTATCTGGGCGGCTGTCTGGTGTATATCGTCCCCTATGTGATCTCCGTCCTGCTCGGCTGGCTCGCAATGCTCGGCATCGCGCCGTTCGTCAACTGGGACGGAACGATGTCGTATGACAGCTTCGGCGAGTTCATGGGCGAGATCGGCAAGACGTACTTCCTTGCATCGTTCGGGCTTTTGCTCCTGATGCTGCTCTACTACACGCTGAGTACCTTCGTAACAGTCTGCTGCGGTACGCTCTTTGAGTGCATCTACACCAATATTTTGCTCAACTGTCTCGTCCCCGGCACCGTTGCGCTCGTCATCGGCATCATCTGCTCCGAGGTTTCGCTCGATTTCGAGTACACATGGCAGATCGTCGGCTACATGAGCCCCATCGGAGGTCTGTTCTATCTGGCAATGCTGCTCACCGGCGAGCTGGATACCGGCTATGAGATGATCTCCAACTCCTACGAGTTCCGCGCGGCGCAGTTTACCATGCATCAGATGCTCCCGAGCTACATCCGCTGGGCGATCGTCATCGTGCTTGTGACCGCAGCGCTGCTCGTACTCTCGTGGCAGCTCTATATCCGCCGCAAGTCCGAATCCGTCGGAAAGCCGTTCGTGTACATTCTGGTCTACTATGTGATGCTCACGCTGGTCACTGTCAGCATCCTGTGCATCATGGAAGCGCGGGTCTACGGCCCTGTCATCCTCTTTGCCGCAATCGTTTACTTTATCATGGAGGTCATCCGCAAGCGCGGCTTCAAGAAATTCTGGCTCTCCGTCATCACCTATATCGCAACAGTCGGCGTGAGCGTGGGCGCGTTTCTCCTCATCGTCAATACCGACTGCTTCGGGCGCACCAAGTATGTCCCCTCGCCGCTCACGGTCAGCTCCGTGAAGGTCGAATTCAACACGGACGGCTACAACATCCGCTATGCGCTGGAATATACCGACCGCGATGTCATCAGCGCCGTCACTGGCCTGCACCGTGATATTGTCAGCAATAATACCAACGGCGAGCGCAGCGCTGATCGTCTGGAACAGGATATGGCAAAGGACAGATGGGCGCAGCTCTGCTTTGATCCCTACAATTACAGCAATTACTCGCCCTATTCCACCAACATCCCGATCTACAGCAACAATTATGACAACAACTATACCGATGCTATCTACGATTCCAAGGAACCGCTGGGTGATGATTTCTACAGCTCCTACGTGGACACCACGAGCGTAGAGTTCACCTACTACACCCTCACCGGCAATACCATCCACCGCAGCTATCAGGTAACGCCTGACGAATACCAGAAGCTCTGCAACATCGTACAGGGCACCAAGCTCTACGCCGAGGCATCCGGCACCGGTATGGAGGCGCGTCTGAAAAACAATCTGGGGAGCTATGACAGCGGGGAGGAGCGCACCGTTCCGTATAACTTCCGTATGGAGGTCAAGAGCTGTTCCGCCAACAGAGGTACGGTTCCCACCTCGGTGAGCGTGACCGCCAACGGCGGCGCACAGACCGTTCATCAGCTCGCCGAAGCATACCGCACCGATCTGGAGAACATGACCGCAGAGGACTTTTGCACAGCGGATTACGACTGCATGATCTATGATATGCCGGTCTACACCTGCTGCACCAATACGATGGCAGTGCTGCGCAATGCCGGCTTCAAGGGCTTCACGACCGAGGAGCGCTTCGGCATCCAGGATACGGATGATTCCAGCTATATTTTCAGCAATGACAGCTCGTTCTGCGGCTACGACTGCTATGCGTTCCGCATCTACGCGCCGGGTGAATTCCGCACGGCATCCTTCGACTACCAGCACAGCACTGTGGCGGAAAACTACGTCACACAGGGCGATCCGACCTACGAGGACTACTACACCTTCGGCTACGGTGTCCAGCCCTACCTCAAGGAGTCCTATCCGGAGCTTTACGAGCTGATGCGGGTCGCAAAGCAGAACTACATCACCGATGAGGACTGCTACCTGCTCTATTGCGGCGGTACACCCTACATCATCCCCGCAGAATACTCCGATCTCGCCGAGAAGGTCATCTCCAAAGGCAGCCTGTACGCTTTCACCCGCTGCACGGGTCTGCGCGAAACGGATCTCGACCTCTTTGCCAACAGCTACTACAGCGGCGACTACTATGACAGCACTGCCGGCGCCAGCTATTACGACGACGCGTACAATTACAACTACGATTACGATACAATCGAACCTGAGCCGATGTATTGACAACAATCAAAAAGCGGACTGCCCATCGCGGCAGTCCGCTTATCCACGCGCGCGCGTCAGCGCACGCTTTTCATCAAACTATTTCAATAGTTTGATGAAAAATTAGTATCAAAAAATCCCCCGATACTTTTCACAGTACCGGGGGATCGTCATATCCGCATCAGTCAGCGTCAACAGCATCCTTGACGTCGTCGATCGCATCCTCAACTGCGTCAGCAGCCTTCTCGACAGCGTCCTCTACCTTGTCAGCAGCATCGCTGAGATCCACACTGTCATCTACGAAATTGCACTGCTCTGCGCAGGCGATATCATCCATAAAATCATCATCATCGAACTCAGAGCTGTCAAAACGCATCTTGCGCTTGCTGTTCTGCTTATGCAGGATGAATACGACAGCAGCAGCAGTTGCGATCGCGGTAGCAGCGATAATTGCAATAACCTTCCAATTCATAATAATTGCCTCTTTTCTCCGCAGAATAGTTGCCGCCTGCTGCGGTCAGTGGGTCGGCTTTGTTTCGATACTAGTATTATACCACATCCAAACAAAAATTTCAACACTTTTCAGAAAAAAAGTTTTCCGAAATTTGTAAAGGCTTACAGATTCCCCGTCAGATACATCAAAACGGAGACTGCCGCAGTAGGAGCTGTCTCGCATCGCAAAATACGCTTGCCGAGCCACACCCGGTGCAGTCCGGCTTCCACCGCCTGCGCCGCCTCCTCCTCGGAGATGCCGCCCTCACTGCCGATGAACAGTCCGATGCGCGTCTTGCCGTCCAGCGGCACCTCGCCGAAACGCACGCCGCCCTGCTCCTCATAGAGCATCACGGAAATATCCTGCGCCTGCATCGAGGCAAGTGCCTCGTTCCATGTCATGAGCGGTGCGACCTCCGGGATGATGCCCCGTCCGGACTGTTTTGCCGCAGCGTGTGCAATTTTTTGCAGGCGCTCGCGCTTCTTCTCAAAATCCGCCTTAGCCGGACGCGCCACGCAGCGTGCCGTCAGGACGGGGACGATCTCCGTCACGCCCAGCTCGACCGCTTTCTGCACGATCTCCGCGAGCTTGTCCTGCTTGGGAACTGCCTGATAGAGCGTGATCTTCACGGTCGGTTCCGCGGCACATGGGGTGATCTTCACCGGGTGCAGATAGACCTCGCTGTCCGTGATGCGTGTGATCTCGCAGTCGTAGTCGATACCCTCGGCGCAGACCGTGAGCTGCTCGCCCACGCGCATCCGCAGGGATCTGCCGATATGACGGGCATCCTCGCCGGTGATGACGATCTCGTCCTCACCGCCCTGCTCCACAAAGAATCTCGGCATAGCCCCTCCTTACATCAGTGCGAACCAGCCGTCAGCCGTCTGGAACAGGAAGATATGCTGGTCATTGACCACCGCATACTTGGTATTGTTATCGTAGCTGATATTCCACTCAACCGTCAGATCATACGCTTTCTGGACGGTGTCCATGAATTTCCCCTCGCCGGTATAGGCACTCTCCAGCATCTCGCAGACCACCGCAAGCTGCCCCGCCTCGGTATTGGCTGCGATGTCGTTGATGAGCACCATATTGAACTTGTAATCCTCAGCGGTATTGCCCTCCAGCATCTCATGGAGCTTGCGGATGAGTGCATCCGGCGAGCCCAGATGGTAGACCTCACTGACCTGATAGTCCACATAGAACGGGAACGTTGCCGACTGATACTGCGTCGCATTGGCATCCTGAATGGAACATACAAGGTCAGCGACCTTTGCGACCTGCTCCTGCTCTAAGAATCGGCGGTCATAGGTCATCGGCACCGCAAAGGAGGTCTTGTCCTCACGCATGGTCGAGCCGTAGGGCATGTCCTCCTCGGCGATATTCTGCTGCTGCTTGGCATTGCCGCCGCTGCATCCGGTCAGCACCGGCACAGCACAGCACAGAGCGAGCAGCAATGCGGCAGCTTTATGGAAATACTTCATCATTGATCTCTCCTGACAAGAAAATTGATACTATATTATACTTTATCATATCAGGGGTTGTTTGTCAAGTGGGCGTGGCGGGGGAGCACGGAAATCAATTTTCAAATAGATGACCTCTCATCACTGCAACACCCCACCCCCAACCCCCTCCCCGCTTGCGGGGAGGGGGCATAATGGAGGGGGCTGCGCCCCCTCCACCCGCTTTGCCTTCGGCATATTGTCCTAAAACCAAACAGAGATTTCTACAAATTGATTTCCGTGTGCATCGGCTAACCGGCACGGGACGGGAAATTTTTCTGCCGCAGGATACAAAAATGCAGCGAAAACCATATTATGGAGTAGACAAAGTCATAGAAATATGGTATAATGGTAATGCAACTAACCAGAAAGAGAGATTGATCTATGATCTATAACAACATTCTAGAAGCAATGGGACACACGCCCATGCTTCGTCTCAACCGCATGAACAAGCCCGGAAACGCACAGGTTCTCGTAAAATTTGAGGGTCTGAACGTCGGCGGCTCCATCAAGACCCGCACCGCCTACAACATGATCGTCAATGCCGAGAAAGCCGGTAAGCTCCGCGAGGATACCATCATCGTCGAGCCGACCTCCGGCAATCAGGGCATCGGTCTGGCGCTGGTGGGCGCCGTCCGCGGCTACAAGGTCATCATCATCATGCCCGATTCCGTCAGCGAGGAGCGCCGCAAGCTCGTCGAGCACTACGGCGCGAGGGTCATCCTCATCCACGATGACGGCGATATCGGCAAGTGCATCCAGAAATGTCTCGATACCGCACTGGAAATGGCGGCGAACGACCCGCGGGTATTCGTTCCGCAGCAGTTCGAGAACCGCGACAATACCCGGGCGCACAAGTATTTCACTGCGCTGGAGATTCTGGAGCAGACCGCGTGCAGCATCGACGGCTTCTGCTCGGGCATCGGCACGGGCGGCACGATTACCGGCATCGGCGAGACGCTCAAATCACAGAATCCTGATATGGAAATCTGGGCGGTTGAACCCGAGCACGCAGCCATTCTCGCGGGCGGAACGGTCGGCACCCACCTGCAAATGGGCATCGGCGACGGCATCATCCCGTCGATCCTGAACCGCGGGATCTACGATCACATCCATATCGTCACCGACGAGGAGGCCATCCAGACCGCCAAGGATCTCGCACGGCTCGAGGGCATCATGTGCGGCATCTCCTCCGGTACGAATGTCGCGGCGGCGCTGAAGCTCGCCGAAAAGCTCGGTGAGGGCAAGACGGTTGTCACCATCCTCCCGGACACCGCCGAGCGCTATTTTTCCACACCGCTGTTTGAATAAGTGCAAAACGCCCCCTGCATCGCGTGGTGCAGGGGGTTCGTTTTATGGGTACGCCGCCGCACAAATTGATACACCCTCCAGACCGGCGGGCGGCCCAGAGGGTGCATCAGGAGGTAATATTATGACGGAATTGCGTTTGTTATGCGGTTACTCTACGACGCCGACACCCCAGATCGTGAAGTCGCCGCTGCCGCTGATGGAAACATCCAGATCGCCGGAGGTCTCCTGATAGTAGCCAAGCTCAGCGTCCGGGCCGCCCCATGTGTAGAGCTTGTTGCCGCTGATCTTGGTGGACTTGCCGTTGCAGTTCACAGTGATATCGCCCATGCCGCTGCTGTTAGCCTTGAAGACGATGATGATACCCTTACCGGTGGTCTTGAAGGTCATCGGGCTGCCGCCGCTGCAGGTGTAGCCGAACGGCAGGGAGCCGTAGCCCTTGCCGGCAGTCCAAGAGCCAGCATTGAAGCCGGTCAGGTTCTTGGGATCTACGTTCTTGCAGGTGGAGTAGGGTGCGCCGTGTACATAGCTGGTCGGGAGCTCGTAGGATGCGGACTGGTTCTCGCTCTTGAGTGCCTGACGGACATAGTATGCCAGACAATCTGCCACAAGCTGACCGCCCTTCTGGTGCGGATGGTACTCGTCAGTGAAGTAGTCACCGGTCTGGAGGAAGCCGGAATTGAATGCGCCGGTCAGCGCGTCATCCATCGAGATGACCGGAATATCGAAGTTCTTGCCGATCGGGTACATCTGTGCCTGCGTGGAGAAGCCGCCCTTGGAACGGTTGATGATGATGCCGACTGCGGGAGCATTGGGCATTTCGAGGAACTTCTTGATGCAGCTCTCGAATGCCTGCTTGTAGAGGATATCCTCGTGGTCATTCACGGAGAATTCGAGGAAAATGATGTCAGGATTTGCCGCTACAATGTCGTTCTCGCTGCGGACGAGTCCGACAACGGAGGAGGTACCGGACATGCCGGCATTAACCTCGGTGAAGCCGCCCTTTGCGAACGTCTCCTTGAGGTAGTTGGAGAACGGGGTCGTGTAGTTCTTGCCCTCGGTGATGGAACCGCCGAGGTAAGCCACGGTCAGGTGCTCGCCAGCCTCTGCCGCTGCAAGCTTCTGGGTCAGACGGTAGGTGTTGCCCATGTGCTTGATGGAGGACTTGTAGAAGTTGATATAATCCGCGGATGCAGTCTCCTGATAGTTGTCCCACTTGGAGGTGTCGTAAGCCGGTGTCTCAGGTTCCGGAGGAGTTGCCGGCTCCGGGAAGTCAGTAAGCTGACCGTGCAGCCACTTGGTCAGATAAACCAGATCGGTTACATCTGTGGTGCCGCTGCCGTCGCAGTCTGCGGAATACTCGTCATACTTGTTCGCAAAGCCGTCTACCAGACCGCGCTTTGCGGCTGCGAGGTCGAATACGTCGATCACGCCGTCACCGTTCACATCGCCCTGCAAAGACGAGGTACGGTTCTTGACGGGGGTGACAACGACAGGCACATCGGACTCGCCTGCACCCGGAATTGCCTTGCCAGCGACGGACGCGATGACGTCATCCATGTAGAAATCAGCCGTGGACTCGGGCATCTCGACATAGAGGACATGTCCGGAGCCCTCCGGGATGGTATAGGTCGTGTTGAGAAGCTGTACCCACTCGCCCTTGACGCCGGTCGCCTCGGCGATGTGGTCGTACTGCGTCTTGCCGTCAGCGTCGGTATACTGGAGGGACAGGTAGAACTTGTCCGTCGCCGCGCCGTCGGTAAACTTGACATTGGTCGAGAAGCTGAAAGTCTCGCCGGGCTTGAAGATGCGGGAGTTCAGGGTCGTCTGCGCACCGTTCCACTCGGCAGTTCTGCCCGAAACATAGAGCGAATTGCTGCCGCTGTAATGCTCGCTGGTGGAAACAGCTGCGGTTGCAGCACCTCTGCCGGAAAAGCCGCTCGCGCCCTTCTCGAAGTCGATGTTGAACCAGTAGCCGTCCTCATCGACAACGGGCTCCTGCACAGTCGTCGAAGCGCCGCCCCACTCGTCTGCGGGGAGAAGCTGCATCAGCTTGTTGTAAGCTGCCTTCGGCTGGTTGTTGCCATCGTACAGCAGCGCATTGGAACCGGATTTCAGCCAGGAATTCGCATCATTCGGGCCCCAGATCTGCACGAGGGTAACGCGGCCGTCAGACTGCGGGTTCTTGTTCCAGTCAACAGCTGCCTGGAAGATCGCCGCATACTTGGTTGCCTGATCCTCATAGCTGTACTTCGGGTTGCCGTTATCCAGCAGGGAGATATCCAGCTCGGTGATCTGCACGTTGCAGCCGATGGAGAGGTACTTCTTCATCGCGGAGAGGTAAGCGTTCGTGCCGGAGAAACTGTTCACGCCGGCATCGATATGGGACTGCATGCCGACACCGTCGAGCAGACCCTTTTCGTACAGGGACTTGCACATATTATAAATGCAGTTCTCCTTGTGATCCCAGTACTCGTTGTAGTCGTTGTAATAGAGCTCGCAGCCCGCCGGTGCGTACTTTCTCGCATAGGTGAACGCTTTCTCGACGACGCT
>JAEEGH010021553.1_pt1 | contig 13300 bp, 13 predicted proteins | sample 9134181 | NCBI WGS metagenome assembly JAEEGH01 (sample SAMN16246544, study PRJNA631951) | gut metagenome | biome: gut microbiome; feature: rumen; material: DP-attached | host: Bos | place: Iran: Karaj | collected 2018-10
TGATGTTTTTATAGACCGTATTGAAGCCAGTGTAGTAGATGCACTGGGATTAACAGGAGATTATCCGCATTACAAGACGGATCTTGAAAATAGATATCTGTATGTAAGGAGAAGTCTGTTACCCCAAAAAACCTTGTCATTTCTACAACGTGTGCTATCACCCGCAGAAACCAAGAAAGAGTTTTATGAGAAAATAGGTAGTCTGATCTTTGACAAATCTCTTGTGAATATTACAGACGGAGAAGAAGACTATCTGATAGATAATATTTTATATCTCTTCCGTGAGCTTGATAGCTATGTGGAGATGTCCCACTATGATGAGACAAAGAATGAGGTATTCCACTTTGAGATGGTATCCAGCGGAGGCAACAATGTGAAACGACAAACAGTGGTGTTGTCAAAAAGACAAGCAACCCAGACAGCCTCATTGGAAGACAAAATAGCAGAAATACTTACGGGCAACAACGAGGTGGATACAGCCGCTTTACTTCATTTGTTGAGTAAGAAGATGAAGGAGGATGGTTATGAGAGTTAGGCATATTTTAGGTATATCTGGAGGTAAAGACAGTGCAGCCCTGGCCATCTATCTGAAGGATCGCTATCCTCAGATACCATTTGAATTCTACAATTCCGATACGAAATGCGAGCTAAAGGAAACCGAGACACTCATCAACAGACTTAATAACTATCTTGGGGGAATTACGAAACTTGTGGCGGCAGAAGGGACACCCGAAGAAACACCGTTTGACCACTTTTACAAGGTGTATGGTGGATACCTTCCATCACCTCAGGCTCGTTGGTGCACACAGAAGATGAAACTGGAGAAAATGGAGGAATTTGTGGGAGATGCTCCTACTATATCTTATGTAGGTATTCGCGGAGATGAAGACAGGGAAGGTTATGTTTCCACAAAGCCCAATATTCAGAGTATCTTTCCTTTTCGTCGGAATATCTGGAGCATGGATGTAATAAATCGTATATTCCAGAATAAAAACATATCATTGTTGGAGAAACTCTGCAGAGAGTTCTGCCCAGCGGAGTATCTGAATGATTTCCTGAAGGTGGTTGAGACACCAACTTGCAAGGCTTTCTATTTTTCCAAGAAAACAAACACGCTACTTGATATCAGTGTAAAGACCTTTAACCGCATTGTTTATGAGTTTTTGAAGACAACAGACCTTCCTGTGGGACAATTAGAAGAATTTCCTCTCGTTGAAAATGAAGATATCATTGTGAAAGATGATGTGTTCAGGATTCTTCGCGAGAGCAATGTGGGAGTGCCAACCTATTATGATCCGATTCCATTTGAAGTGGATGGCCAAACAGGGTACTACAACCGAAGCCGTTCTGGTTGTTATTTCTGTTTCTTCCAGCAGAAGATTGAGTGGATATGGCTTTATGAGCAGCATCCAGACCTTTTCAAGAAGGCCATGGACTATGAGAAAGACGGATACACATGGAATCAGGGAGAGAGCCTTGAAGACCTCATACAACCTGAACGCGTACGAGAGATAAAAATGGAAGCTTTACGCAAACAAGAAGCCAGAAAGTCACAAGGTTGCCGTCTGGTAGACAATGTGGATGATGATGCTTTCTGTGCGAATTGTTTTATATAATTGATGGAGCGATGGGTAAGTTTTCTATTAGGAAAATGGTAGTACACGAAGGGGGTGACAGACAGATAACAAAGATCTTGGAGCCCGGAGAGTATGTTTTTACAGAACAGCAGCATGATGAATTCTTCTTAGAAGGAGTCACTGTATGTTCTGTAGTGGGTAAGAACGGCTGCGGGAAGTCATCGCTGATAGAGCTATTGTTTAGGATGGTGAATAACCTAGGCGCGATGATACTGAGAAACTTCGACCGTCCTGCGGCTGAGATACTTTATTGGGTGGATGGTGTGGTTGCAGATCTGTATTATGATATTGATGGCAACGATGGCATACTTCAATGTGACCGCAATTCGGTACAGTTAAGTTTCAATGGTTTTGATTTCAAATGGAGCATACTTACTGGGCAATGCGAGTATAAGATAAACGGAGTGACACAACAAGAACAGGACTATCCAATAGCACTTAGCGTGGCTCGCCATTTTTTCTATCTGATAGCCACCAACTACAGTATGCAGGCGTACATTTCTGATAACTACAAGAATGAAATAACCTATCGTTGGCAGCAAAAGAAAGACCAGCATGGGGCTCTTGTGAATGGCTATGAATGGCGAAAGGAACAATCCGGTGTTTGGATAGACAGCGTGTTCCACAAAAATGACGGCTATATGTGTCCGATTGTACTGAATCCCTACCGTGATAGCGGAACGGTGGATATGGCCAAAGAGGGCAGACTGACCGTTGACAGATTGTGCGCACTACTTCTGCAGATGCCAGGAGAGAATCAGATTATAGAAGGTTATAAGCTGGACAGGATAGAGTATCGATTCGATCAATTGTTTCTGTTGAACAAGTTTGATAGGGAGGTGATGACTAACATTCCGGTCGAAAAAGTTAGCGACAAGTTTCTTTATGCCTATCTGACGGACAACAGCTATGCGAAAGCCATTTTGGATGGATACGAAATAGATGCCACCAAGGCGATGAACTATGTTGAGTTAACTTTGCGGATGTATATTGTGTACAAGACCTTCAGCATTGCCCAAAAGTATCCTCAATATAGCTATTACAAGACTATAGGAAATGTGAATAACGCTTATAAAAGCAATAACAATATACATGAACTTAATATAGCAAAACAATTGGCGAAAGACATCAAAGGACGCAATTCGCATATTGAACTGAAAGTCCACCAGACACTAGAACTTATCAAGCTGTTGGACAGGTATAGTGATAAAAACGTCTTCGATAAGCCTTTGACCTACGACCAATACAATGAACTTTTGGGCATAGCCCCTCAATGTAACACGGTACTTGAAAGGAAGCGGACGTTACCTCCACCCTTATTCAAACCTCCAGTTTATTTGAGGAAACAGAGCGGAGGTGATGCCATAGAGTTATCGAAACTCAGTAGCGGGGAACGTCAGTTTATTTATACAACCAGCACATTACTCTACCATGTTTTCAACATTCAGTCAATACCGCCAGCAGAACGTCTTTCCTACAAGAATATTAGCATGGTGCTAGATGAAGTGGAGATTTGTTTCCATCCTGAATACCAGAGAACATTCTTGGATAAGTTGCTGTCGCTGTTTGAGCGAACAGATCTTAACAAAGCGTTTAATATCAATATAATCATTGTTACCCATTCACCTTTTGTTCTTAGCGACATCCCAAAGGGGAACATCCTCTATTTGGACGAAGGTAAGAATGTGACTGAAGAGAAGAAGCTGGATACTTTTGGTGCCAATGTGAACGAACTACTGTGCCAGAGTTTTTTTTTAGATGGAGGATTTATGGGCGAACTGGCGAAGAAGAGAATAAAGTCGTTGGTGAGTTATTTGAACGACGATGGTGATGTAGAATGCTGGAATGAACAGACGGCTAAGCAGTTGATAGACATGGTGGGGGACGAGGTAATTCGCTACCAGTTGCATCAGATGTATGCTAGACGGTTCAAAGACAGCGAGTACTATAGGAACTGGATTGAGAGTGAAGCTCGACGATTAGGCATAGGAAGATGAGAAGGATACCATTAGACTTTAGGGTGCAGTCAATAGCGCAGGACTATTGCAAAGAGATGGAGGATCCTGATACCTTCAATCAGGGATCGGATCCTATGACGAAGTTGCTGCAGTTGAGCACACGACTGATGAGTACTGGGACGGTTATGAAGATTCTTGATCAAACTGGTAGAGGTAAATATATTACTCGTAAGAGCAGCTTATATGATGCACCTTCGAAATATGTCTTGGCCATACGCGACCATTATACCGGCCTGAATGCCTTATTCCCTTCGATGTACCATGAAGGTGTTGGGCAATATGTGGACAGCATATTGACGCCTGATGAAGTCTGTCGAATTAGGGTAAAACTACCCAAGAAAAACTTTAAGCCCCTTTTTGAACTGATTGTTGAGGCAATGCGGTATGATAAGGTACAGAGTGAAATCCTACCAAAATATATCAGACAGGCTGGTATCAAGACTTGCGTTTACTGCAATGCACAGTTTGCCACAACCGCTCTATTGCAGAATATAAGACTGGTAAAGAGAAAACTGGCAAAAATTGAGACGAGGGAAGTTTCGTGCTATGAGTTGGATCATAATAAGCCCAAGTCGAGATACCCTTATTTGTGTACAAATTTCTATAATCTGCAACCTTCTTGTGGTAGTTGCAACAGGAGAAAAAACGACCGTCAATTGGATTTCTCTTTATACTATGAGAGAGAAGAAGAGGAAAAAACCCCTGTGCATATTGTCTTGGATTTTGAGGATATTATCCGTTTTAGAGCAACTAACGATGGTAAGGGCATCAAACCGCACCTATGCAATGCAGGTGAAGATATCCCTCCTATGATTGCTGATAAAACGTCGCTTGTTGGCAAAATGAATGATATGTTGAACTTACAGGGCATTTATGATGAACATGAGGATATCGTAGAGGAAATACTCTGGAAACATAAGATATACTCGGAGGGATTTATGAGTGCGACGATTAAGCAGATAGAATCGCTTGAATTGAAGGGGTTTGATATGAAGCGGTTTATCCTTGGTGGATATTATGAGCAGGAAGAAGATTTCCTGAAACGACCGCTGAGTATTCTGAAAAATGATTTGTGGGAGCAGTTAAATCATACGACAGAATGTCATTAGAAGGAGGTAAATCTATTGAAGAAGTAAAAGAGGAACTAAATTTCTTCTATGAACTCTCTTCGGCGGTTGGATTTCCAGTACGAAGGAACAGTACGTTTGAGTCAGACCTAACTTGTAATGGCGATGAGTAATATCTTTTTCTATGGATTCGTGCTTCCAGCGAAGTTCTGCCATCGCTCTTCCTACGTCATATCCTCATTATTACAATATTCCCGTCTATTCAGCGTTATATATCATAGAGTTAACAAATTCTATCATGCCCAGACGACCAAGAGTAACATCAGGAACTGAGATATATCATGTGATGATGCGAGGCATCAATCACCAGAACCGACGCAAGAGCGAGCGGAGAGCCAAGCTCGCTTGAGCTTTCTTGAGCGAGAAGGAGGAAGACGAAGTCAGCATCTTCGAGGAACCAAAGGACTACTATCAATTCATCAATATCCTCGACAGGATGCGTACTCAGTATGATGATGAGGGTAACCCCTGTGGCACTAACTGCATCTATTACGCTTACTGCTTGATGTCAAACCACTTTCATCTGCTCATTCGTGAGCGTGATGAGAAAGTTGGTGATACCATCAAGAGAATTGCAGGTGCATATGTCTATTGTTACTCAGATCAAGGACTATGAGTATAGCTCCTGGTGAGAATACGATGGTTCCGTTGAACCCGTCTTTCAGATTTGTAATACTCAAACAGTATTAAACCGTATTCCATTCAATGATTTCAATGAATGGGTTAACTACCCTCTACCTGATGTTGCCAACTTCCTTGATAATCGATTTAGAGCAACCTCGTCTCAGGCTTTCGTATGATCAGGCTTGGCAACAGATTGTTAGAATCGCAGGCGTTTCCAATAGCAGCGAATTCCAAAAGCTCGACAGAGAAGCCCAGTGGCAGGCATTCATTCAGCTTAAGGAACTTGGAGCATCCGTCCGTCAGCTTCAACGCCTAACAGGCATAGACCGAGGAATCATTCAAAGAGCAAGGTGAGCTAAGCATTTGCCCAGGGGGCATGTATCCCCCACATGTGTCAGTATCTGTCCCCTGACATATTTGGCTATTGCACTGCTTTCTTAAAATTCAGGTGACTACACTCCGAGTTCCAAACTCCATTCATAGACGGGTTGAATCTTCATCTTGTGACCATCCTCCTCTATTTCGCCGCTCTCATGGTCAGTGAGTAGCAACAGATTTTCGCATTTGGTCTGTCTGGCGGCAAGCAGTAGGCCATTCTTCTCACGCTTGTAAGTATTTTCAGCAGAAATATCGTATGACACCTGTATGGCTTGTATGACCTGATTACCTTTGCAGACCACAAAGTCGCACTCGCCCGAACGGTCGTTCAGGTAATAGACATCCAATCCCTCCGACTTGCATTTCCTGACAAGGTGAATGGCTACGATGGTTTCCAGCCGATGACCAAGGTTCTCGCCCGCAAAGGCATTCTCGCGTTGGTCCATCATGGCCACGTCAACGGCATAGACCTTTTCCTGGACAGAGCGTTGCTTGCTCTTTTGCGAATACTTCTGAATGCCCACCAGCATATAGGCTTCCTTCAAGTATTTCACGTAGTTCTTGGCCGTATGCTCCGACTTGAAATGGAACAGATCAGCCAGGTCAGTAGTGACGACAATGGCAGGCGATACGTTCAGGAGGTGATGGGCAAGGTTCTCAAATGCAGCCTTGTAGGCAATCTTGTATCTCTGCTCGATGTCGCGTTTCAGAATGTTGTCCACCAATGAACTCACGTAATTTCTGTTGTCGTCTATCATCAGCAACTCAGGGAAACCACCCTGCTTCAGATACTCGTCGAAAGCAGCCCTGCGGAATGCCTCTGCCTTCGTGGTGCGACGTTCTGTGTCCACATCTTTCATCATGCAGAACTCCCTGAAAGAGAAAGGATAAAGTGATATTTCCTTATTGCGACCAGAGAGGTGCGTGGCCAACTCGCCGCTGAGCAGTTTGGCATTGGAACCTGTGATGATAACGTGCATTTTCTTTCTCAGCATACGATTGACGAACAGATGCCATCCCACGACATTCTGTATCTCATCGAGGAAAAGGTACTGAAAGTCGCCGTATATCTTATACAGAATCTCCAGCACGTCGTTCAGCTGGTCTGCCTTGAGGTCAACCAACCGTTCATCATCGAAGTCAGCGTATGCAAACTTCAGGCTGTGATTGTGCATAGCCTGATAGCAAAGCGTTGACTTACCGCTTCGCCTGACACCAATGACTACCTGTGCCTGAGTGCTTTTAATGTCAATCAGACTCTCTTCACGCCGCTGGCATAATACCTCTTCAGCTCTGCTTTCCATTTCCTCCTGCTGGTCAGTAAGGATGAATTCCAATGTCCTTTTGTCAACCATAACGATGATATTTGCACGTTTTCGCGTGCAAAGATACGAAGAAAATATCTAAAACGCGATATTTTACATAAAAACATGGCATCAGAATACGATATTTTACAAGAAATGACGTTTTAGAACGCGATATTTTACATAATAACGCCACAATTTTAAAAGTGTAGTTTTGACATTTATCATTGAAAAGTGTAGTTTTTTGCCATCAAAAGTTATTGAAAAGTGTAAAAAAAACTGCTGTAAGTGTTTTTCACTCTTTTCCCAACCCTAAATGTTCAAGTATCATGAATTCTTAATCCTCCTCATCAACAACCTCAAGACTCGTTTTAACATGGCATCCTGACAACAACTGCTTGAAGGCTTGGTTAAAGTTGGTCAGGAAAGAAATGGGGTTCTACTATTCATTACTGAATTGCAACTGTACACTACTTTCTTTTTAGCGTTCTCTCATCATCCACATCATAATGGCTATGCCCAACTTCCCATTCCCTGTTATCATCATGACTGCCTCCCACAACTTGCAGAAGATTTTTGGCTGCAAACTTATGTTTAAGTTGCTCACGCTCGACAGCATCCTTGGCCTTGAGATAGTTGAGTGTTTCTTCCCGTGAAAGGAAAAACATCTCAGAACGATCATAGTCCTTATAAGAAACTCTAAGATAATGCTTGCCATTCTTGTGCTTGGCAATACTGATGGAGTCAACGTTCTTAGCAATGAAGGAATCATAGCCTCTTGACCCTATGACCTTTTGACCCTTTCCCTTTTGTACTTTCTGCTGGACATCAACGAGATCTGGCAATTTCAGCACTTGACTGCCGTCAAATGCTGTCTTTGTTTTATGATCGACAATACCGTAGCCTCGCACGATGCCATTCTTGTCTTTCTGCCAGTGAATGTCAATGCCCAATTTCTGCTTCACCTCTTTCACGAGCCATTTCATCTGCAGTTTCTCATTCTCACCGAGAGAAGATCCATCTCTGTGGCAAAGTCCAGACAATGCAGTTGTTTTCCAATCCTCCAGGTCTGACTTCCTCTTAGCATGTCCTCTTGCATATTCATGATTCTGATGGAGACTTTGTTGGCGATATTTCAGAAGAATGGCTTTCAGTTGTTTGGCACGTTGTTTCCTTCTCTCTAATGCTTGTTGGTTATCCTTCATTATCATTCGTTTTCGAACTTCATCCCTCGTTATCGAGAACCGTGGACTATGATTGCGGAAAAACGTGTAACATTCTATACCATCCACGACTTCAGCCTTTGGATTATAGCCGCATGAACGGGCGACATTCAGGAACTGTCCTTCCGTTTGGAATCTGTAGGAGAAAATCTTCTGCCTTTCCTTGTCGGGAGTGATTCCTAAAATATCGTCCGTCGCATGTTGCATTCTCATCTTGTCAAAACTGTCACTGATGGCTATCCCAAAGCGATTGATACGGGTTGACAAGATGTGGACATGGTTGTTAGCCGTGTCATGGTGGAAATAGACGAAATATGGCTGTTGCCCATATCCTATTTTATCCATGAATGATTCTGCAAATTTGGCCAGCTCATATTTGTTCATTTCGTGTTCCTTGACGGACAGGACCACATGAAATTGCTTATTCTGCGTCTTGGAGTTTCCGTATGTGATGGAATGTTCTTTCATATAATGCTCCACCTCACCACTGGCATTGATTCCAACAACGTGCATAAGGTCTAGTCGCCAAAGGAATTTCTTATCAACATTCCTAGCGACCAGCAATTCAGCAACGCCTTCCTGCACCTTCTCCTCATTATATCCAGCGGCGGGAAAGCGACCGCCACCTACTTGTCTCAGCTTCTTTACAATCATAACTTCTTCACTAATTGTTTTAGGTTTTTAAGCCCAGTATATATTCCATCTATACAATCAGAAACTTGTTCAGAGCATGTCTTCACAACTCGTACATCATGTTGATTTACGCTATTTGCACCTGACTTTAGGGAAATGTTCATATTCCGGACTGCCTGATTGAGGTTTCCACCAATCTTTCCCATTTCGGCCTGCAAATCCCGAAATATGCTAAAAGCGGCTTCCACTTGGTGGGCTATCGACTGGTTGGCAACCTCAACTGCCTGTCTTTGGCCGGATCCTTCTTCTGGCTTACCGACGTCATGTTCCTGACCAAAACTCATTCTGTGAATAGCATATCGGAGAAAGCTGCTCTGGGTGAGACCACAGCTCTTGCTCTTCTTCTTCAGAACATTCATGGTGTCATGGTCTATTCTGATATGTAGTTGAATTGTTTTGTTCTCTTTTCCCATAATATATTATTAACATAAATTTATATTTCCATTTTTATATATTATCACAAAATGGTAATTGCATAATATGACAAACACATAAAATAGTAATATTGTAAAACACTAAAAATGCAAAAATTCATATCGTGTATTCTGGCTATTGGCTGCGAGTTTCGAGCGACCAAAAATCCCATCCCCAAGAGGGTGGGCAAGAGGTCGATGTGTACACAATCGACACATCTTGCCCCCTCCTCTCCATACGCAATTAACAAGGAACCTGCGTAATCGCAAATTACGGAAGCGTATTCTCCTTTTCACCTAAGATATAAGATGAAGGATTTACTCCCATTCTCTTACAGTATTCCTCGAAAGAGATGCATCGTGCTTTATGCTCGTCATCTTTCATCCTTCGTTCCTCTTCATCATGAATTTCCCATGCTCTCGCTCGATCCTGAACAAACTCTTTGAGACTCAACAAGATGGTTTGCGGGTCGAATCGGCTATAAAAACGCTCATAATAACCAGCCTTGAAGCGAAAGAAGAATAGCATAAGTTCGCTTGTTTTGAGCCAGTGGAAATCTGTTGCGATAATAACCGCGATGAATCTGAGCTGCTCTTTAGAGGCATCCTCCTTCAATCCGCAGCACAGGCTAAGTTCTGCCAGTTGTGGCACCAGCCAGGCTTCAGCACAGCTTTTCCCATAGGTATAATCAAGGACACTTAATGTTGGTGCATCCCCGAAAAAGCAAGTATCGGTATCCTTGCATATCTGTAATTGCACGGATGGATTGTTTGCTTTCATAAAGTCGGCGATGGAAACATACTTTTTCAGCAAAGACACACATGCCTCAGACAACTGGTTGGTTGTCGTCGGCAAGTATTTCTCGCACAAGTTCTGATGTGTTCTGGATGGCAGACTGCCGTCTTGCTGCATCCGATTCAATATTTGTTCTATTTTCATTACTAAACTGTGTTAAAGGTTCTGTTTCCCAGACTCTTTGGGAAAGAAAATTCTCAAAGTTCTTACGATATCTGACCTCAGGACGAGATTCCACATAACGTGGAACATAATCATAAATGGCCGCCTTGTCAACTTCAGAAAGAAGATGCCACTTCTCCCTCAGTGTTTTCACATCACCTATTGGTTTGCCGTATAGTTCCCAAATGGTATCAAACGGATAGTTTCGGCCAATGACAGGCTTCATGGAAACAGAAGTTTCCAAGCCTTCATTTTCATTATCACTATCATTATCATTAAGGATAACGTCAGGTATCTGTTGTCCTCCATTGTTATCAATCGATGCCGGCGGATGTCTTCCTATTTCGGGAATACTATCAGCACCATAGCATTTCCGCTTATGTGAATTTTCCCTATTTTTCCTACATCGCTCTTCCCATTTCTCGTTTTCACGATCAATCAGAGTACGAAGCATTTCGAACATGGCTTTAATGCCATTATCCTCTATCTGCGGGAGATCCATGTCGTTGGCATACAAGAAAATAAGTTTAAACAACTTACCTGCCTGTTCGTCTGACAAAGCAAAGATGGCTGGCATGAAATCCGCAAAGAGGACAAAACTCTTCTTCTGTTTCTTTTCTTTCATCATGCTATACCTGATTTTGAATAATACGGTCGATATCTTCTACATGATACATCACCCTGTTTCCTACCTTTACCGGTTTCAGATAACCATTCTTTGCCCACAAATAGAGCGTCGTAGAACATTTACCCATACGCTTCATGGCCTCTCGTTTAGAAATGAGTTGTTCTTTTTTTTCAGCAAGGCCAAAAACGGTAATGAAAGCTTCAATAACACCATCAACTAAATGTTGGCTGTGCTCTTCCAACTGTTCGTTCGTCATTACGATCAAAGGTGCAGAAACAACCTTTTGTGTTTCTTGTCCAGAAGACTTATGTATTCCTGCGGAAAGGTTTTCCTTTACCTTCTCCTTAATCTTAATTATAAGTTTTTCAGTCATAAAATAATACTGATTAATGTTATACACTGAGTCTGCTATGGCCATACGCAAAAACTCGCAACCGGTTCGTCCGACTGCGAGTGCAAAATTAGAATTATTCTATGAAACTTAAACTTCGTAAACCGCTTATTTTCAACAATTTACAAAGAAGTGACATTAAGTGACATTAAGTGACACTAAGTGACACTAAGTGACATCAAAAATCATTGTTTTCGATTAAATGAAATCAGTACTTTTGAGGATGTCTGTAATCCCCTTACAATAATCTAATTCGATTCTTTTAAGTTCTTTCTCTTCATAATCAGTGCATTGCTCCAATCCTCGATTACTTAGATACGCATACCCTTGATAAACCCGATTTACCTGTCGATAGGATACAACCTTGACCACTTTTTCCAAAGCCAAATGAAAAGGTTTTAGCTTTCCTTTTTCCACCAAATTAATTTCTTCCAGCGCCAATTTCATGCAGGCTAGATATTTTCCGGAATTATTGCGCGAAAGCTCACTGATAACATAATTAACGATCTGCTCTTTTTTATCCTGGTCACAGAAAATAAAGTCCGCAAAGGTCCGACTATTTCTTTGCTCTTTTATGTCCACACTCGCTTCTTCCGGTTCTTCATTAGGTTGATTCACTGGTTGTTCATCTTGCAGATTCTCACACACGTCCTCAACGTCCTGGTCTCTAAGGGTAGTTTCAGCATCCTCTTCCGTAGATACATTGGTATCTGCATCTTGTTTTTTATTAAATACAACCAGATATTTCTCAATGTCTGGTTTACATTCCTGCCCTTCATAAATTGCATCAATAGACTCCCGCCAATCTTCAACCGTATCAAAGCCGCTATTTATGCTTGATGCTACTATACGCTTACACATCCTGCTTAGCAACAATCTGGACAACCCCAATGATTTTAATGAGAGCTTTTTATCATGCCATAAATCATAGACAATCGTAAACAGAATAATCAAACCGCTTCCTACTACAATGAAATAGAGCGATGCGGCAGCTTGGTCATCTCCTTTATGGAAACGATCAACCATATTCTCGACAAAGCCCGACTTTTTCACCGACTCAATTGCGGAAGAAAGATTGTTATCAGGATTATTCATCCCGTCATGAATCTGTGAATCGGCTCCTGGATAAAGCTCTGACATGATATTCCTGATGCCTGCAATCCCTTTATGCCCATCTTTCCTAATGCGCTCAACATAATTGGCATAGTAATCCATGTGATTGTCATGCCAATCCTCCAACTCCTGAATAAACTGTTCCTTGTCCAATTCCATTTTTCTGTATTTCTTGAATTATTATGACTCTTTTTTGATGACCCATCGACCTGTTCAGCTGTTTCCTTCCCATTCAAGTCGTCCTGCTTTACGGAGTTTGTCAATATAGTACCTGACACCATTAATTAAGAATCCACAAATCTTACCTATTTCTGCCCTTGTTATATTCGGTGTGGACCTGACAATTTGTATGATTTTGTCATCCGTACGAAAGACGGGTGTAGTAACGAGTGTAGCGACGGGTGTAGTATTACTATCTATCCTCAGTCATATAAAACACATTGAGGTAGTTTTGTTTAATAATCAATCCAAAAGACTCACCAAATCTTTCTTCATTTCGTCATCTATATCACGATATCGTGCGAAGGCCTTGCTCCCCTCTTTGTGACCGGATAACGCTCCAACAAGATTGGGATCTTTTACTTTCTTGTATAGATTCCCGATGAATGTACGCCGTGCCATGTGGCTACTGGCTACGTCATAAATAGGATGCTGCTCTTCTTTGCGTGTCAGAGGATTCAAAACGGTGACCATGCGGTCAATACCTGCCGCCTTCAAGATGGTTTTGATATCTTCGTTGTACTGCTGTTCTGCAACAAAAGGGAAGAGTTTGTCGCCTGGAATATCCTTGTAT
>JAEEGH010021554.1_pt1 | contig 13300 bp, 12 predicted proteins | sample 9134181 | NCBI WGS metagenome assembly JAEEGH01 (sample SAMN16246544, study PRJNA631951) | gut metagenome | biome: gut microbiome; feature: rumen; material: DP-attached | host: Bos | place: Iran: Karaj | collected 2018-10
AGATACTTCACGGAAATTTTGATGCCGAGAAATTTAAGACAGGCAAATATATTTTGGTAAACGAATATGATTACGATGGTAATGAGAGTAATTTCGTAAGCTATTTTCTCCCGGGTGAAACAATTGCCGTAAACAATGCAAACGGCGACATCAGAGAATATGAGGTAATGGCGACAATAGACATTCCTTTCGCCGTAAGAATTCAGGCTTATACCGATATGGACGTAAACTACATTCTACCTACAGATGAATTCCATGATTTCTTTGGAGAAAGAGCTCCCATGAGAACTTTGATAGACGCAACAGACGAAGCAGAGCCTGCAATAGAGAGTTGGCTTGCGGATTATACCAAGAACGTAGAGCCATCGCTCACCTATACCTCAAGATCTGTATTTAGAAAAGAGTTTTCATCCATGACAGAAATGTTCAAGATGGTCGGCGGACTTCTCACAACAATCCTTGCGCTTATAGGAATCCTTAACTTCATCAACACCATCGTCACTTCCGTGATCTCCAGAAGGCTTGAACTTGCCATGCTCGAAGCAGTCGGAATGACCAAGAGCATTCAGAAAAAGAGCTTATGCATCGAAGGCGTAATCTACGGCACTCTATCACTACTCTTTGGCGGAATACTAAGCAGCATCATCTCTTTACTGATGATAAAGCCCTTGGAGAGCGACCTGTTTTTCTTTTCCTATAAGTTCACACTCCTTCCGATCGTCGTTGTCCTTCCGTTCCTGATACTTGTAATGGTCCTCATCCCTTACATCGTGTACAAACGCGCAATGAAGGAAACGATAATTGAAAGACTGCGACTGGCGGATGCGTAAAGAAATTGAAAAAAAATAAAAGGGCTAAAAAGGCCCTTTTATTTCCAACTCAGATTTAGTTTTTTCTTTTCATTCACACAGTCTACCAAATACAGATTAATTAAAGTCTGATAAGGTATACCCGTTTCAGAAGACTCATTTTTAAAATACTCTATAACAGTAGGTGCGATTTTTATAGTAATTTGCTTTTTTAGTTCTTTTGCATACGGATTAGGTCTGGGATTTAAATTATCAATATCATATTCCTCTAGCATATCTTTCACTCTCCTTTCTTGTTGCTTTTCTTGCAGAAATCAGTCGAATCACCGTATCTGATTCTCTATAGCAGTGACATACAATGCACAAATGAGCTTCTTCGCTCATTCCCAACAACAGAAATCTTTCTTCATCTTCTGAATGTTCAGGATCATCAAACAATATTGCACACTCATCGAAAAATACTGTACTTGCTTCATCAAAACTTATCCCATGTTTTGTAATATTTATTTTGTTTTTGTTCTCGTCCCAATCAAAAAAATACATTCTTTCAACCATCTATCATATTTTCACTATAATTATAATATATTTACCTTGTAATTTCAATTATATCAATACAAAAGCTCACCTGAAGAATGAATAAAAAGCGCTATAGAATCCTTAAATTTTGAACTCCATAGCGATCTTATCATATTTTTATGAAGCTTCTAAGCATATATAGTAAAGTTTTCTTTCGAAGTCTTTTTTAATTGATTATAGCTCTCCTTATCAACCTTAAGATAATCACTAAAATCTTTCAGCTCATCTAAATCGGGATAACTAAGATGAATATATATAATCCTATTTTTATCCTCATCAAGTAGCGCATATTCATATCCACCGCAATATCCGTCACTTGCTATATACGCAGGATAATTATACATGGTATCATCATATTTAATATTTTGTACTTTGTGCTCCTCTTTGCCCCAATTAACGTTCTTCAGATTATAACTAATATCAGAAATACGCTTCACTTCTGACAAATAATCATTCTCTTCATAAAGAGCCTCAAGTATTATATATCCGTAAGAGCTGATCATATCCGATTTAACATCCGAATTAAAATTTCCTTCTTTTATTTTTGTCGTATCATCAGGAAAGATTAAGAATAGAGAATCCATATCATCCCAATTATTTTCAACAATCTTCGCTTTATCATAATTGGATATATCTGAAGCTTCTTCATGATTTCCCCCTAAAAAACCAATAGCCAAAATCAGAAATGCAACCGTCATCCTTATAGCACAAATCACAACAAGTATCGCCACTACCAAAATCAAAGTTTTAGTTCTCTTATTACTCGTTTTATTCTCAGGCATACACAATCATCCTCCCTACATTAAAGTTCAGAATCAAATATGGCAAAAGAAATTTATTTTTTAAAGTGTTTTATTTTGCGCCATTTTACCGGCCATCCATGCAAGAAAACATATTATCCCAGGAAACAACAAACTAAATACAATTCCCTCCAATATTCTTATAGGAGTATCCATGAATCCAAAATTATAAAAGATAAAAAGAATAATTAAACACTGTAACAAACAACAGACAAAAGCAATAATCTTTTTTGATTTTTTCACTATATTCCCCCCTATTCCGCCAACTATAATATTTATGATAATTGCATATTTATCCAATCACAACACATTTTGAGTAAACGTAGGATATCTTGTGTGAAGAATAAAAAACCGCAATAGGATACAATTGTGAATCCCATGCGTTTTTTATTGATGATAGCCAATCTTTTTCCTCAATTTATATGAGCTTTACGATACTCATTATCCTCAGAAACATCCAATCCTTCTAAAAGATACTTCTTTGGAATATAATCTTCCACATTCAAATCAAGAAAGTACGGAGCAAATATTATCTCAACATATGTAACCGTATTATCCTGTGCTTCCGGAGTCAAAGCATAAACAAATCCGCCATTATAATCCGCCTCCAAGGCAAGAAGATCATAATTATCCGGCTCATTCTCCGCACAATAAAATCCTTTATATTCATCAATTCCCTGTTCCTGAAGCCGCTCTTTTTCCAATTTGTACTCATCTTCAGAATATCGAACCGTCAGATATGACAAAAATTGTTCTTCCCAAGGATCATAATATGTCATCTGATACTCGAGAGTATTCATATCCGTAGTTATTTTTTTCGGAAAAATCGCCTCATCCACGCTATGCTTGCTGATAAATCTTTCCTTTGCATTTTGCCCAATGTATTCCTCATATTTCGTAATATCAGTATTAACTTCAGGCTTGGCAAATTTAAACTGTACCCAAAAGATAAAAATAGGAATCATAGGAAGAACAACAAAATATATTATCGCTCCAACAAATAAAGCAACTAAAGTACTTTTTAATATTCTTTTCCTTGAAAGGTTTATTTTTCCACTTTGTACATCTTTTTTTACTTTATTTTTAGACATATATAGCTATCCCCCCTCATCCATGTCACGATTCGGTCACATTATTATCATATTCCCAAAAATCCTAATTTTCCCAATGTCCAACATGCCTCATATGCCATAACCCTTAAAGCCGTATCTTTATTATCTTCCAAATCAATACCATTCATACCATGTTCGCTGATTGCATCAATTTCGGCACATATAGCTCTAGCATCTCCCCCCCCTAACAATGCCGCATTTGAAGTTACTACTGCTTTTGCTGCAACCCCGTAATATGCTGCACATGCATGGCCAAATATTTCCTTCGCCACATCTAATACATCCATGTTATTGCAGTAACCATATTTCACCTGACCTAGGCTAACCCAGGCCAGTAATGAACTTTGTTTATTATACCTGTTGTACAGTTGCATCGTTTGCAGATTCAACTTTATCAGGAAACGACCATTACAACACCTCAGCATTACCTGTTCTTATCAGATTACAAAATCTGTTTTCTCCTAATTTGTAGATCAAAAAAGCTACCGTTAGCAATAACAATCTACCTATCCACAGCTCTTTTCCAAAAGAATAGTAATATCCACCAGCTTCCTCCCCTGCAATTTTAATCGTTATCGGCATACTTACATATACGCTTTGGAAAAGCAAAGAAATCAAAATCCATACATAATATATTCCATAAACGGCTATATCCTTGATAAATATCATCCTTAATCCCATGATCAGAAATACCGCAATCACTATCTGAGCACTGACAACAGCCATATTAACCAATAATAATCCTATATATACCTTGCCTCCCAACAAAGAATTTATAATCATCGCAAACAGTTGACCACATATAAATCCCAAAACTTGCACGATAATAACGGCACACGCACTTGCTCTTATTTCCTGTTGTACACTCTTGGAATAGATCATTTTATAGTCTCTGATTGCGATAAGTTCTATTTCATTAAATATCAAATGAATTATAAAAATACAGGTAAATACTATATATACTTGTTGAGAAATGCACCTGTAAATACATCTTCCATAACTCTCTGTAACAAATAAATTCTTTTTATCGCAAAGTGCCAATACAAAAAAATCAAATACATATACTATCCAAAATAAGATATTTCTTTTTAATAAAACGCATTTTGTAAATACATCTCTTTTAAAATTCATACCAACAATCCATCCTTATGCATCAAAGATATCCAATATATCTGCCACTTTGGGGTCATTATATACTTCAGTAAACTCATTTTTTAGTAAGTCAACAAATTCCGCATCTGTACTGATTTCTTTTTCACATATATCTGAATATAGCCTTTCCGTGCATTCCGGATATTTTGTACAAACAATATAAGCTATCCTTTTTGTGTAATTATATTCAGTGACCGGACATTCCAACATCTCGGAATAATCTTTAACATAATAATCATGGACCTCTTTTGCCGATTCAATATTAAGCTTCCCCGATACACTTTCCAAAATTCCCATCTTATAGCCTTCTATAACATGTCTTGAGAATCTGCTGATGTCATAATTCGGTACATTCGCTTCCATCTCTAAACCTACTTCTTGCATAAAATCCTTGAGAAAATCGGAATTTTCAAAATACAACATGCTCGGAGCCATAACATTTATATTTATATTTTTGTCTTTTACCTCAAACGGCTTTTTGTCCTCTCTCTTTACCATCCACAGTATTTTAGGCAAAAACTGTTTATTTATATATATTTTGTCATATTCGTGATTTTCTCCCAATACACCGGAAAATCCACTCTCCATCATGTCTACTACGTTTACCGCATCAGCTATTTGCGAATCAGATAATCCTTTGTACTCAAATCTGGTATTATCCGCATATGTCTTATATTCCGCCGCATCTCCTTTGTTGTACCTATACAATGCATTTTGTAAAAAAACTGAATATACCACCGCAAAAAGAACTACCGCTATAACCGCTTTTACATTTTTTCCTATATCCATCTTGACTTTAAGATAGCTTAACGTAAGAAAAAGCAACGAGCATATAAAAAGACTCGTTATACTTTCCATATTCAATTTATTAACTGTAAAAGCAGGTTCACTCACACATAGTACATGACTTGACGCATAATAATGATATGGATTACAAATAATAAAAGAATACAACCAATATACACCGATGATCATACATCCGATTCTTTTATCCTTTATTGTTCCACATATTGCTCCAAGCGAAACGGCATAGACAAACTGAACAAAAGTAATCACTGCAGCATTCGGTAGTTTTGCTTCAAAAGCCAGTAAGAGCTGAAGAAACAGAACAAACATCCAGGGCAGATTTCTTACTACATTAAAAAGTATAAGAAACCTGTATCTTTCCCAATCTCCCAATTTTCCTATACACAATATATGTTCTCTGTTGTTTCTCAAGTAGACATTAAAAGCAAGAGACACATTCATCGCAATCCAAAATATCGCAGAACTATTCCCTGTCGCCCGATTCGTGATATCCCCGAACAACAATAGCACTATCAATAGTAATACGCAGAAATTGGTCAAAAAATATATTATCCTGTTGCTATATATTTCGGTTTCTACAATCTTTTTGCTTTTTACAATCAAATTATACATATCACAAACCTTCATTCATGTTAGTCATATAGAAATATGCATCTTCAAGAGTTGGTATTACTTTATTAGTACCGCTTTCAGCGATATATCGAACTTCAAGTCCCTCTTGTTTCCGATTAAGCGAAATTATTTTGCCATAATTCTCTTCTTTAATTTCACTGTCATCAGGTACAATCTCTGCAAAGACTTTGCCATCCACTTTTTTAAGAAGATCAACGACAGGACCGCAATATATAATTTTTCCCGCCTTCATTATTCCGACGTTTTCGCACATCATAGCAATGTCAGATATTATATGCGTAGAAAGGATTATGTTGGTCTCTTTCTTTCGATTATTCAAAACATTCCTAAATCTCAAGCGCTCGGTAGGATCAAGCCCGACTGTAGGTTCGTCCAATATCACGTATTTGGGATTTCCCAAAAGCGCCTGCGCGATCGCAACTCGCTGCTTCATTCCTCCGGATAATTTACTGATCACAACATTCTCTTTTTCGCTTAAGTTAAAATCTTCCAGTAAACTCTCAATCTCTGATCTGATTGAATTTGCACTTACTCCTTTTAACAGCGCAATGTACTCAAGCATCTCGTAAACAGTCAACTTCTCGAAGAAATCAAATTTCTGAGGAAGATAACCTAACATATCTCGAACAGAAACGGTATCCTTGGCAATATCATACTCATCGTAATAAACCTCGCCTTTATCAAGCCCGGATACAGTCGCCAATATTTTTAGCAGCGTACTTTTTCCTGCACCGTTCTCACCAAGCAATCCAAAATTCCCTTCCGGAATTTCTGTGCAGATATTCTCCAATGCATTTACCTTTGCCCTGCTGTAACGCTTTGATACATTCTTTATGACTATTGACATATATGCTACCTCACACTGATTATTTGTGATTACTTTATTTTGCAATCTTTTTTAGAATATCTCTCATTCTTGAATAAAATCCCACCCATAACACACAAGTAATAAATCGTAATCTAAATGTGTTTAAAAAAATCATTGCTAAATCAATTATGCTTAACCAAAATATGTCTCGTTTGCTTATATAAGTATTTCGTCGTATCCTATATATTCCTATTCCAAAATATACAATACAGATAATACGAAAATAACTTATAATTCAACTTTTTCCCAATAAAAAATGAGTTGCATAACCCGACTATTTCATCGTGCAACTCTTTATCATCATCACAGATTGCAATATTGAATGTACCTATATCCATACGTAAGCCCCCTATAATCAAGTAAATAGCTACATCTGTAAAAAATTATATCACAGTTGTCTTTTTCTTTACATAACAATTATCGTAGGTATTTCCCTCTATAAACCGCCAAAGTAGGCTATAAAAATAAAACTTTGGCGATTTATAAGGGTTTTATATCGTATAAATCGCCAAAGTTTATTTATCAAGTCGTCCGGACTATTCTTTTATTCATTTCTGAGCCCTAAAGAACTTCCACACCGATACGCCGTTAACCTCGGTATCGCACACTTCTATTCCGGGGCCATAGTGTTCATTCAAGAACTGATATAAATATCCCATTCGTTCACCGTCGCCCCAGTAATATACATCATCCCTGTCAACAAGTGCCGCCGCTGACGTTGATACTCCATTCTTATTAAAAGAATAAAGCCCTATCGGAGATGGAAGCAGCCAACCTCCGTCAAAAAGAATATTGTCAAACCAGCCGTCGTATTTCTTGTCAATTTCAAATATATTCTTTGCGCCACACATTCCGACAACCATTCTCATAACGCTTACTACATAGTAACCGTCGCTTTTGGCAAGAGAATCTATCTCATTATGCCTCTCCACATCCGAATCGCTCACCTGAAGATAACTTCTGCGGCTGTAATCAAGATAATTTTTCTGCCAGGAAAAAAGAGTTACCACGGCAATTGCTGCCATTACAATACCCAAAATTCTCTTTTTACCCGTACTCTTTAATTCAGGTTTCGGTAACACCGTTGCAAACATCGTAAGAAAAACAATAGGCACAAACCACACGCCAAACTCCGCTCTCCATATGGCTCGTCTCATATTCAAAAGATAATAAAGTTCACCATATGCTGTGATGACACAGACTAAACTTGCCGCAAGAAGCAGATATGATTTACTGAATATGCAAAGAGCAGCCGTCAAAAGGAGCAGTCCTAAGAGCACATAAGGTAACACACTCAAAGTCGATGTTTTTTGTATCTCTTCAAAAGTTTGTGCAAAAATATCCGGATCAAAGCGCAGATTACTTACTCTGGTATCTTTTCCGATAATCGGTATCTGCCTTACTTTATCCAAACTGAAAACTTCAGTATCATTCCACATCCATTCATCAAGCAGTTTAAAATCCCCCTCAGAAAAGCCGGCCTTTTCATAGCCTTCACGATTCCAATTGAAATTATAATTGCCATAATCACGCTTCTGGATCATTATGCCATCCCACTCATAGAAATCCTTCCATCCTTTATTAAGCTTAAATGCCACAAAATTGGAGGAAATGACGGTTAATGTAAAAAGAAACGGGATCAAAAGATAAATTGCTCTTTTCCTAATCTCAGCTCTTTTCAAGAAAAGCACCAGAGCAATTGCAATAAAGCCCACAGGCAGCACCATCAGGAAAGAATCTTTTCTTGCGCTAAGTCCCAAAGCAATAAGCACCGAAGAAGCAATAACATATATAATATTTGTCTTTTCCCTGCCAAGCGCCCATGCAAGAACAGCAAATCCGACCGCCGCATAAAGCACCGCATTCTTGGTGTACTGAAGATTTATATAAATGTCTTTTGCAAAAAGAATGTTGATAAACACAGACAGTATCGCAGTTGACAGATATGATGCATCATGCGTTACAGCCAGCAATAATAGGATCACCGCCAGAAGATTGAATATCAGATATACCCAAAGGTAACAATTGACCGAAGGAAAAAGCGCATACATAAATTTAATAAAATATCCAAACAATATCCCGCTGTAAACCAAATACTGTGATGGTTCACCATATGCACCCGCGGCTATGAAATTCATGGTTATATCATCGCATTCTTCATAGCAAATGTTTGAAAAAATAAGACATCCAACCCAGATCAGAACAGATATTATTGATATTTCCGCCAACTTAATTTTCCGCATGCTTTGTCTCCTCGCCCAAGTCTGCTTGAGCCGCTTTTATTTTAGGGAAACGCCTATATTACATAGCGTTTCCCGCATTAAATCAGAAAATTTACTCAAACTGCATTCTGTAATATTTCTCGTACAAACCGCCTGTCTTTAAAAGTTCCTTGTGCGTTCCGCGCTCTTCTATGCCGTTACTTCCAAGAACAATGATCTCGTCGGCACCAAGGATTGTTGAAAGTCTGTGTGCGATCGTAATTGTTGTTCTTCCGACCGAGAGTTTTTCAAGACTTTCCTGAACATATCTCTCGCTTTCGTTATCAAGTGCGCTTGTAGCCTCATCAAGAATAAGTATCGGAGGGTTCTTAAGGAACACTCTTGCGATGGCAATTCTCTGTTTCTGGCCACCTGACAGTCTTGCTCCTCTTTCACCGACAAGTGTGTCAAATCCATCTGACAGGGTGTTTATAAACCCGATAAGATCTGCTTTTTCAGCTGCCTCCCTTATCTCATCCATTGTGGCATCAGGCTTTCCGTATGCGATATTCTCTCGAACCGTGCCGTTAAAGAGATACACGTCCTGTTGCACAATTCCGATAAATGATCTAAGCGATCTCTGCGTTACGTCACGAATGTCAACTCCGTCTATTTTAACGCTTCCGCCCGTAACATCGTAGAATCTCGGAAGCAGAGAACAAAGCGTTGTCTTTCCGCCACCTGACGGACCTACAATAGCTATATTTTTGCCCTTATCAACATGTAGACTGATGTGGTCAAGAACGCTGTCTTCCTCACCATAGGCAAAAGAAACGTCCTCATAATCAATAACGCCCTCAACGTGTGTCAGCTCTTTTGCCCCTTCTTTATCCACGATCTCCGGAACCGTATCCATTACTTCACAAAATCTGCCAAATCCCGCAAGCCCCTTCTGAAGCTGCTCCGTAAATTCGACAAGTACATTGACCGGATTGATGAATATATTGATGTAGAGTGCATAGATTGCCATATCTTCAACCGTCATCTGTCCTTTGGCGATAAATACGCCGCCGGCCACAATAACAGTTACAAACAAAAGTCCTTCAAAGAAGTTGTTTCCCGAATGAAAAAGCGCCATCTGCTTGTAATTGTCCTTCTTCGACTCAAGGAAAGCATGGTTACTTTTATCAAATTTCTTTTCCTCAATCTCCTCACCCGTAAATGACTTCACGACCTTGATACCGCCAAGCGTATCCTGAAGTGATGAGTTGATTCCCGCAACCTTCTTTCTGTTATCGGAAAACGTAGCTCTCATCTTTCTGTTACGACTTACGGAGAATACTGCCATTACAAACACAACAGACACAAGACACAGCGTCATCGGCACATTTATACGCATCAGAAGTATGAATGAACCGACTATTTTCACAAAAGAGATAAATATATTCTCGGGGCCGTGATGCGCAAGCTCGGAAATATCGAAGAGATCCGATACAAGCTTACTCATCATCTCGCCCGTGTTGTGCGTGTCATAATATGAAAAAGAAAATGCCTCAAATCGCTCAAAAAGCTCTTTTCGCATGCCGGACTCCATCTTGGCGCCCATCATATGTCCCCAGTATGTCACGTACCATCTGCACAGGAATCTGATGAAATACAAAACAAGCAGCAAAAGTCCGATGATCCATATCCTTTTCATTATGATCGCAGGTTCTTCAAGAAACAGCGTCTCTCTGAGTATCCTTATGAACTGTGGAAATACGAGATCGATTATTGAAAGAACCGTCGCGCAAAAAAGATCGAACAAAAACACTCCGATATAAGGTTTGTAATAGGGTATAAATTTCTTGATAAGATCCATGGTGCCTATTCCTTTTTACATAATTTACTCTGCATGCCCTATCGCAAGATTATTGAGCCAGCGCTCTTTCTTTAACCAGAAATGGAAAATAGTTATCTTGATAAAATCAACAAGTTTTACACATATAAAGAGCTCAATAGGGCCTATATCCGTGTATTTACCAAGGATAAGTATCATCGGAAGAAGCACGAACAAAGTTACAAGCGCATCTCCGTATGCTCCCATCTTTGTATCACCGCCGGATCTGGCAACTGCCTGCTGAGCATTGATATACACCCATATTGGCATGAACACAGATAATACTATAACCATCCTTCTGCATATGTCTATAGCGCCGCCACTCAATCTTCCGTATACTACAGGCACGATAAGCGTAGTCACGAAACCGACAAGCGTCATTACACAGCCAAAAGCAAATGCCCCGGACAAGAGCCAGCTCTTTTGCTTACGTGCTTCTTCAAGTTTGCCTTCTCCAAGTGTCTTGCCCATAATCACGCTTGTAGCAGAATAAATTCCACCAAATGCAACAAAGAAGAGATTTGCGATGGCAAAACCTGCCGCCATTCCGGATACTACTTCCGCTCCTCCTCTACTGTTAAAAATAGCGGTATTTACAGTCTCAGAAAGCACCCATGTCATCTCGCAGAAGAGCATTAGAGCTCCTTTTTTCAATATCTCGCCAAAGAGGCCGAAATTTACTTTAATTCCATTCTTTAATCCAACGGCAAAATCAGGCTTAACCTTGATATATATACCGACAAAGATAGCAAATTCAAGCGTTCTGGCTATAACAGTCGCAAAAGCCGCTCCTCTTACGCCAAGTGCGGGGAAACCGAAGTTTCCGTATATAAGAAGGTAATTAAAAGTAGTATTGGTCAGCGTAGCTATTATCGTTACGATAAGCGGTGCCTTTACCCTTCCCATATCTCTCAGAGAAGTCGCTATACATACAGAAAAAGTCATGGGAAGCCCCATCCAGAACATGATATTGATATATCTCACCGCCTCATCGAGGATAAACGGCGCCTGGGTATTTCCTATGAGCATAAGCGACAAGACCTGCCGCGGGAAAACTCTGCAAACCAGAAAATAAGGAATAAAAGCAGAAACTCCCATAAACAGCTTAAATATAAACGCCTGCTGCATTCCTGCCTTGTCATTGGCGCCAAAGAACTGCGTGAGGAATATTCCTCCCGACATACAGATGGTATTAAGAAATACCATGAAAATAAAGAGTATCTGACCTGCAACATTAACTCCCGACATGGATACGTCGCCAAGTCCCGATACCATGAAATTATCTATAAGCGTCACCAGGTTCTGGATCAGCTGCTGAAGCATTATGGGTACCGCGATCAAAAGAGCTTCCTTGTAAAACTGTGCAGATCCGAATTTTTTGTTCATAATATTCTCCGCCGATGATAATAACCTATCATCTCAATTAAAAAAAGACCCGGTTCGCACGGAACGGGGTCTTTTTTGCACTGTTTTTGCTCAATATACTCCGTCAATCATTCCTTTCGCTTTAAGAAGCTTGCTGTCATACCTCATTATAAAATAGGCCTTTATCCAGCTGCTGCCTTGAAACAAGCTCCGCAAAAAAGCCGTTTTTGGCCATCAGCTCATCATAGGTACCCTCTTCGACTATCCTTCCCTTGTCAAGGCAGAGGATCCTGTCGCAGTTTTTGATGGTTGAAAGCCTGTGCGCCACCACTATCCTGGTACATTTCAAGGCATCAAGGGAATCGGAGACGTGTTTTTGTGTAATATTATCAAGAGCGCTCGTGGCCTCGTCAAAAATGAGGACTTCCGGCTTCTTGCAGATGGCACGGGCTATCATGAGACGCTGGCGCTGTCCTCCGGAAAGCCCGCTGCCTCCCTCGGAGACGAGGGTCTTCATTCCCATGGGCATCTGTCTGATGTCTTCCGCGATGCCCGCAAGCTCTGCAGCCTCCCAGGCATCATCAAGGGAGGCCTCAGGAGAAGAAATGATTATATTATAGAGGATATTTCCCACAAACAGCCTGCTGTTCTGCGTCACTGTACCTATATGGCGTCTGACGGATCTTACATCAACGGATGAGATATTGTTTGAATCAAAAAAGATACTGCCCTTTTCAGGCTTTTCAAATCCCAGAAGAAGCCTGACAAGAGTTGATTTCCCGCACCCGGAATGACCGGTTATGGCCACATACTCGCCGGGGCTGACCTTGAATGAAATGTCCTTCAGCACATATATACTATTTTCACTGTAGCGGAAGGAAACATTTGCAAGCTCCACGGATCCCTTAAGTGTTTCGACGATGGGCATATCGGAGGAATCCTCCGGAACTTCGGAAAGCAAAGGTGATACCAGATTGAGCAAAGGTCCGATACGCACGATGTTCTGCGCTATTGCCGCTGATGCAAGAATGGCGGCACTAATCTGGCCGTAGGCCACATTGAAGGCCAAATAGTCATCATAGCCGATACCGCTTTTTG
>JAEEGH010021556.1_pt1 | contig 13299 bp, 11 predicted proteins | sample 9134181 | NCBI WGS metagenome assembly JAEEGH01 (sample SAMN16246544, study PRJNA631951) | gut metagenome | biome: gut microbiome; feature: rumen; material: DP-attached | host: Bos | place: Iran: Karaj | collected 2018-10
CAGTCGTTCAATCTGATTTCGTTCAAGACGGCGGTGGAGAATGTGGAACTGCCACTGTTTTACCAAGGTGTGGGGCGGAAAAAGAGAAGAGAGATGGCGATGGAGTATTTGGAGCGTTTCGGGTTGGCTGACTGGGCGTTGCATTATCCCAATGAGATGTCGGGCGGGCAGAAGCAGCGTGTGGCGATTGCGCGTGCATTGATCACACAACCGCGCATTCTGCTGGCCGACGAACCCACCGGTGCCCTGGATTCCAAAACTTCCGTGGATGTGATGGAACTGCTCACCAAACTCAATCGCGAAGAAAAAGTGACGATTATTGTGGTGACGCATGAAAGTGGCGTGGCCAATTGCACAGACAAAATCATCCATATCAAAGACGGTATTATTGGCGAGACTACGCTGAACGAGCAGCACCACGCCTCCGTATTTGGAACGGATACAATAATGAAATAATTTGATTATCAATAATTTATAATACAATCCTCGTGAAAGACCTTTTTCAGGAAATATGGGAATCGATCCAACGCAACAAGTTGCGTACGGTATTGACGGGCTTTGCGGTGGCATGGGGTATCTTCATCCTTATCGTGCTGTTAGGTGCCGGTAATGGGCTGATGAATGCCTTTATGCGCAATGGGGATGAATTTGCCTCTAATACGATGGCGGTTTATGGTGGATTCACCTCCAAACCCTACGAAGGTCTTCAGGAAGGAAGATGGATAGAGCTGAATGACCGGGATATAACGCTTACAGAGAGTGCTATTTTCTCCGATTATGTAGATGATGTGACGGCCACCACTACCAAAGGTCCCTTTGTGCTTGTGCTGGGCGACCGCCATGTGTCGGTATATGTGTGCGGTTGTTATCCTAAGTATATGGAGATGAATAAGATAGAGATGCTGGAGGGGCGCTTTATCAATCCATTGGATATGCAGCAGCAGCGGAAATCCATCGTGCTGTCGGCATCTCATGCCCAGCAACTGATGAACGGTGGCGACGATTATGCTTCTATGATAGGCAAGAGTGTGAGTTGGAACGACAATGTGTGGCAGGTGGTGGGCATTTACAAAACGGATGAGAGCACCCAGCGTGTGCAGGATTATGTGCCCCTGTCCACTTTCCAATTGATTTTCAACGAGCAGAATTATGAAGATGAAATCATTTTCACTTTCCATGGCTTGGAAACCGAGCAGGAAAACGAGCAGTTTGAGCGGAATTACAAGGCAGTCATCAACAAGTCGCATAAGGCAGCCCCTGACGATGATGGCGCTTTGTGGATTTGGAACCGTTTTACGCAGAACCAGCAGATGAACAAAGGGTCTGGCATCATCCGAAAGGCGCTTTGGATATTGGGCGTACTGACGCTTTTGGGCGGTATTGTGGGTGTGTCGAACATCATGCTGATTACGGTGAAGGAGCGCACGCAGGAATTTGGAATCCGGAAGTCGATAGGTGCCACGCCCGGAGCCATTATGAAGCTGATCATTGCGGAAAGTGTAACCATAACAGCCTTTTTCGGTTATATTGGGATGGTTTTGGGCATGGTGGCGTGCGAGATTATGAAACATACGGTAGGAGAATCTTCGTTGGATATGTTTGGGGAGAATGTTCAGGTGTTTGTCAATCCGACGGTGGGGTTGGATGTGGCCTTCGGTGTTACGCTGGTGTTGATTATCGCCGGCACGCTGGCGGGCATGTCGCCGGCGCTCAAGGCCGCCCGCATCCGTCCGATTGAGGCATTACATGACACAAAATGATAATGTAAGGCCGTCATATTATGGCGGCCCAGATGTATAGAGATTATGCGATTTGATGCAGACACATATCGGGAAATTGCGGACTCGCTGTTGCGAAACAAGCGGAGGAGTCTCCTCACGGGTTTTGGTATCTTCTGGGGACTCTTTATGCTGCTGTTTCTCATTGGTGGCGGCAACGGGTTGAAAGACCTTTTGAGCAAGAATTTTGACGGTTTTGCCACCAATTCCATCGTGTTGTTTGCCAATGAAACCACGAAGCCATACAAAGGATTCAAGGAGGGCAGAACCTGGCAGTTGGAATACCGTGATGTGGACCGCCTGAAGGAGATGGTTCCCGAGTTGGAACTGGTAACCCCGCAGTTGGCCAGCTGGGGCGTGAAAGCCACACGCGACACCCGCAGCGCTTCCTGTCATACCAAAGGTGTGGAGGCCGTGTACAGTCAGGTGGAAACACCCGTTTTGAAATTTGGCCGCTATATCAATGAGGTGGATGTTATGCAAAAACGCAAAGTGTGTGTGATAGGGGAGCATGTTTGGAATGAGTTGTTTCCTGGCGGGGAGGATCCGTGTGGCACATACATCTGTGTGGGTTCCATATATTATCGCGTAGTAGGTGTGGATGTCAGCACATCCAATATCAATATGGGGGGCAGGAGTTCGGATGCGATCACCGTGCCGATTTCTGTTTTGCGTGATGTTTTGAACAGCGGAAATTCGGTGGGGATTATTTGTGCGGTGGGCAAATCGGGTGTTTCCATGAGCGATTTGGAACCCCGCATCCGCCAAGTGATTAACCGTCAGCATTTTATTGACCCCAGCGATAAGGAAGCGATGATGTATCTCAATATGGAAGCCATTTTCCGCATTGTGGACAAACTGTTCCGAGGTGTCAATTTCATGATATGGCTGGTGGGTATAGGCACATTGTTGGCAGGCGCCATTGGTGTGAGCAACATCATGCTGGTGGTGGTGCGCGAGCGGACTGTGGAAATCGGTATCCGGCGCGCTATTGGCGCCACCCCGCGCGACATTCTGTCGCAAATCATTCTGGAAGGCATCGCCCTGACGGTGGTGGCAGGCGCATCGGGTATTGTCTTTTCCGTTTTCCTGCTCAATTTGTTTGAAATTATAACCAAGCATCAAGCCGCTTTCCAAATCCATTTCGGCACGGCTGTGATTGCCTTGTTGTTGCTTACTTTGCTCGGAATACTGGCGGGTATCGCGCCGGCATACCGTGCCATGCATATAAAACCGGTGGATGCGATGAGAGACGAATGATAGTATAAAGTAAAGACGCACGGCCGTGCGTCTCCCGATAGGATAGTAAAGACGGCCGTATGTCTCACATAAAAAGAAAGATAAAAAACACATACAATATGAAAAAAGGTATCAAATACATCGTTTTTGCGCTGATTGCGCTCATCTTTGTCGGGACTTTTGTCTTTCTGTTCAAAAAATCGCGACCGCAAGAGGTTCGTTACAACGAATATGAAGTAACTTATATGGACATCAGCAAGAAGACGCTGGTGACGGGCAAGATTGGGCCGCGCAATGAGGTGGCGGTGAAACCGCAGATCAACGGTATTATTGCTGAGTTGTACAAAGAGGCAGGCCAGGAGGTGAAAGAGAATGAGGTGATTGCCAAGTTGAAGGTGATTCCCGACATGAACTCGTTGAGTGCGGCGCAGAGCCGTGTGCGTCTGGCCGACATCAACTACAAGCAAGCACAGAACAATTATGAACGTGAGAAAGCGCTTTATGACAAGAAGTTAATCAGTCAGGAGGAGTTTGAGCAGTGCACGCAGGCGCTGAATCAGGCGCGCGAGGAGAAGTCGGCGGCGCAGGATGCTTTGGAGATTATCCGTGACGGTGTCTCCTCATCCAACGCCAAGTCCAGTTCCACGCTGATCCGCTCCACCATCTCAGGGTTGATTTTGGACATTCCCGTCAAGGTGGGCAACTCAGTAATCCAAGCCAACACCTTGAACGATGGCACTACCGTGGCAACGGTGGCCGATATGAACGATTTGATTTTCACGGGCAATGTGGACGAAACCGATGTGGGCCTGTTGCGCGAGGGCACTCCGCTGACCATTTCCATCGGTGCATTGCAGGATTACAGTTTTGATGCGGTGTTGGAGTATGTGGCTCCGAAGGCGGTGCAAAACAACGGCGCCAACCAGTTTGAAATCAAGGCAGCGGTAAAACCGCAGAAAGACAGAAAGATCCGTGCCGGTTACAGTGCCAATGCGGAGATTGTGCTGGAGAGTGCGAAGCAGGTGCTCGCCATTCCGGAGAGCGCGCTTGAGTTTTCGGGTGATTCCACTTTTGTGTATGTGAAACAAGGGATGGGATTTGAAAGAAAAGCCGTAAAAACCGGTTTAAGCGATGGTTTGAACATTGAAATCCGGGAAGGATTGAAGAAGGGAGATGTGGTTAGAGGTGCAAAGATTTTTGATATGGGAAAGAAGTGATGCGCTATGTACGCACCATTCCGTCAGTGAGCGTAGCGAACGACGGAAACTCCAACACATCAATTACATAAACCAAGATTAAACGAGTAAACAATGAATAAGCGATTCCTATTAGCGATAGTTTTCCTGCAGGCCACGGTTTTGTTTGGGCAGGCGGGTGGTCCGTGGACCTTGGAGCAGTGCGTGCAATATGCGCAGGAGCACAACATTTCTGTCCAGCAGAGCGCACTGACAGTGCAACAGCGGGCTATAGAGCTGAATACGGCCAAGAACAGCGTGTGGCCCGCGCTGCAGGCCAGCGCTTCCCAGAACTTCTCCTTCGGGCGCGGCATCTCGCAGGACAACACGTATGTGCGGTCCAACACCGCCAACACCTCCTTCGGATTAGGCGGGAGTTTGAATCTGTTCACGGGTTTGCGCACCAAGAACAACATCGATATGGGCAAACTGAACCTGGAGGCCGCCAATGCCGACTGCGCGAAAGTTAAGGATGACATCCGCCTCGCCGTGACGCAGGCATACGTGCAAATTTTGTACAATATGGAAATCTGCCGGGTGGCGCAGGCGCAGATTGACATCGACTCAGCACAAGTGGAGCGTTTGGAGATTTTGGCCGAGAATGGGAAGGTGGGCCCGGCGGAGGTGGCGGCACGCCGCTCTACGCTCGCACAAAGCCGCCTCACCTACACGCAGGCGCATAACAATCTGAAAATGGCCTGCTTGGAAATGACCCAACTGTTGGAATTGCCCTCTCCGGATGGTTTCTCCGTGGTGCCGCCCGATGTGTCCGCGTTTGCTTTGGAGGCGCTGCCGGATCCGGAAGTGGTTTTCAACGAGGCCATAGCCTCACGCCCCGCCGTGAAAGCGGAAGAGATCCGATTGGATTATGCACAGAAGAATATCGCGTTGGCAAAGAGTTCCTATTATCCCACTTTGTCCATGAACGGCGGTCTGGTTACCGACTATTACGCATTATTGGGGAGTACGGGCAAGGGTTTTGGGTCGCAGTTGCGCGACAACTTCAGTCCCTATTTGGGCTTTTCGTTGAATGTGCCGATTTTCGACCGTTTGCAAACGCGCAATCAGGTGCGTGCCGCCAAGTTGCAGTACAGCAGCCAGCAGTTGCAGATGGACAATGTGCGCAAGTCGCTATACAAGGAGATCCAGCAGGCCTATTACAATGCGGTGGCGGCCAAGGACAAATACGAGAGCAGCCGTTTGGCGGCGGAAAGTGCGTGGGAGGCCTTCGAATTGGCACAGGCACGCTATGAGAACGGCAAAGGCACCGGCACCGAGTTTAACGAAGCCAAGAATAACCATTTGCAGTCTGCTTCCAACTTGGCGCAGTCGCAATATGAGTATTTGTATCAGAAGCAGTTATTGGAATTGTACAGGGGAAGATAAGATCTTATTCTTTTCCGAAATCCTCCATTACACAGGAAAGGTGAAGGTGTCAATTTGTTCTTTTTTGCTATTTTTGCAGATTATTACTATAGCAAAAAAGATCACTATGATCACTAAACAAGCCTTGGGCAACCTCCTTTTCGGCATGGCCGACATCCTTCGCGACAAAGTGGAGGACTACAAGTCGTATATTCTCTCATTGCTGTTTTTCAAACGTCTTTCCGACAATTACCAATGGGAGATTGAACACGAGAAAGAACAGTTTATAATTGACTACGTGCGTGAACCTTCGCCACGTGAACTGGAGGTGATTGCCAAGAAAAAGCACGACTTCACAATCCCTGACGGCTGCTTTTGGGATGATGTGCGCTTGGCTCCTATCGACAAGAAAAACGAGAAGTTGGATGCTGCCGTTACCGCTATCGCGGAACAGAATATTGACAAAGACGGCAAATATGTCCTCAAAGGCATCATCAACACCGTACGCTGGAACGAGCCTGCACCAGATGGTTCCGGTAGAAAGAAATTGGACCCTGAAGTGCTCACCAACCTCATCAACTATCTGAGTGCCGTGGATTTGAGCAACAACAATGTTACGGTGGATGTGCTGGGCGATGCCTACGAATACTTGATCAAGCGTTTCGCAGATGAAAACAAGGGCGGCACTATGGCGGGACAGTTCTACACGCCGCAGGAGGTTGTTGATATTATTGTACGTTACCTGAAACCACAGAAAGGTGAAACCGTGTATGACCCCACTTGCGGTTCCGGTGGCTTCCTGCTGAATGCCGCCAAATATGCGCGCGCCAGCTACGATACGCAAAAGAGCATCCGCCTCTTCGGGCAGGAATTGGTGTGGAATACTTGGGCTATCTGCAACATCAACATGATTCTGCACGGCTTGGATGCCCGCATCGAGCAGGGCGACACCATCCGTTACCCGAAATTCAAAAGCGAAGAAAACGAACTTGAACTCCGCACGTTCGACAAAGTGATGGCCAATTTCCCCTTTTCGATGGAGAACTGGGCACAGAACGGCGAACCCAAGAAGGACAAGAAAGGCAATACCGTGAACAAGAAGGACGGCACGCCGCAGATTGAATACAAGAAGGAGTTTACCGACCCTTACAACCGCCTCGTTTATGGAGTTCCACCTTACAGCAATGGTGATTTTGCTTTCTTGCAGCATATTATCGCTTCACTCGATGATAAAGGCAAGGCTGGCGTGGTGTGTCCGCAAGGCGTTCTGTTTCGTGGCCAGCCGGAGAAGACCGAGGAAGAAGACGGTCAGAACCGCAAGGCCGATGTGGAGTACACGATTCGGCGTGGATTCTTGCAAGGCGTGGATTTCAAGCAGCATGTCAATATCATCGATGCTATCGTGGTGCTGCCTGGCAATCTATTTTATGGAACCACCATCCCTGGTGCCATCATATTCTTCGACAAGAACAAACCCGAGGAACGCAAGAACAAGGTGCTGATGGTGTATGCCGCCAAGAAGGGCTGGTATCGCGAAGAGGCCAACATGAGCGTGCTGGAGCCACAGGATGTGCTGCGTATCTCCACCATTTTGGAGAGTTGGGGCGATGAGGAAAAGGCGAAACATTGGATCAAACACCAGAAAAACAGGCTGCATATCCGCATTGAGGAAGAGTTGGATTTTCAGCTTTCAGAAATAGAAAACGATACCAAAGAAGAGATGGCCAAGCAAACCGAAAAGTTGGCCAAGGCCAAGTTGGCGTTGCAAACCAAGGCGGAGAATGGCAAGAAGCCGACCGCCGGCGAGCTGAAAGCCGTGGAAACGGCTCAAAAAGCGTTGGACAAACTCACTTCAGACAAAGCCGCCCGCGAAACAGCCTTCCGGGAGAAAGCCGAGAAAATACGCCAAGCCATCGCCGATGTGGAAACGGAACTCCTGCAGATGTTTGCCGACCCCGAACTGCGCAAACGCTATTTCTCTATCGTTGACATGAACGAGATCGAGGAAAACGAGTTCAACCTCAACATTCCGCGCTATGTGGATACCTTTGAACCTGAGGAACAGATAGACTTGAAAGAAGCTATTGCCGACTTCAAGGCGGCGATGCAAATCGAGTCGGAAACGGAGAAGGAATTAGGGGAGCTGCTGAAATCAATTAACAATTGACAATGTACAATTGACAATGAACAATGATGGAGAATGAGATAAGTAAAAGCCAAAAACATGACCAACAATATCAAGAATTGGTTTCAGATATTGGTGGATTACTGGCAAATGCACGACAGCACATTGCCTCTTCGGTTAATACAATATTAGTGGAAACCTATTGGCAGATTGGGCGCTATATTGTTGAATACGAGCAAAAAGGTGCAGAACGGGCAGAATATGGCAGCAACCTTCTAAACCGTTTATCCAACGATTTGACACTAAAATACGGAAAAGGTTTTGGAAAGAGCAACCTTCTGTATATGAGAAAATTATATATAACCTTCCCAAAAAGTGGGACACTGTCCCACCTTTTGAGTTGGAGCCATTACTACGAAATATTGAAATCAGACGATGCCCTGGAAATATCATTCTATACAAAAGAATGCGAGAAACAGAATTGGAGTGTGCGGGAGCTGAAGCGTCAGATGAAAAGCATGTTGTTTCATAGAATGGCTTTAAGCAAAGACAAGGAAGGCGTACTGGCTTTGGCCAGCCAAGGAATTGAGGTGCAAAAGGCGGAAGATATTATCAAAGACCCGTATGTGCTTGAATTTGTCGGACTTCCTGACAGGGACATTTATAAAGAAGATGATTTGGAAAATGCTTTGATTGAAAACCTTAGCAAGTTTATGCTTGAGCTGGGGAAAGGTTTTGCATATATAGGCCGACAATACCGGTTCAGCATTGCAGGCAGGCATTATCGTGTTGATTTGGTGTTTTACAATGTGATATTGAAATGCTACTGTCTTATTGATTTGAAGCGTGGCGATGTGCAGCATGAAGATGTAGGGCAAATGAATTTCTATTTAAATTATTTCAAGAAGGAAGTTTGCACCGAAGGCGACAACGAACCGATAGGAATCATATTGGGAGCAAACGCCGACAAGCTCACAATGGAATATGCGATGAACAACATCTCTAACCAATTGTTTGTAAGCAGATACCAATTATATTTGCCTGATAGGGATTTGCTCGAAGCGCAATTGAAGAGACTGTTGGAGAATGAACAATGTACAATTGACAATGAACAATGATGGAAGGTTGGAAAACAGATAAGTTAATGAATCTCGTTTCGTCTATAACGACGGGGAAATTGGATGCCAATGCTATGGTGCCCAATGGACAATATCGTTTTTATACCTGTGCGAAGGAGTTTTTTCAAATTGATAAATATGCATTTGATGATGAGGCGTTGCTGATTTCTGGAAATGGCGAATATGTTGGATATATTCATTATTACAAAGGAAAATTTAATGCGTACCAGCGTGTTTATGTTATTACAGGATTTAAGATTGATGTGAAGTATTTACAGAACTATTTGAATAGGTATTTGCCAATACGCATCAATAAAGAAGTAAGCCAAAATAATATTCCATATATCAGGTTGTCAACTTTGTCCAAAATGGATATAAAATATCCCGAATCAAAGTTCGAGCAATCCGCCATAGCCGCCATTTTTTCGAAGGTTGACGAGGCGATAGCGTCTGTGCAAGCCAGCATATCCGCCGCCGAGCGCCTGAAAAAGAGCCTGATGCAGAACCTCCTCACCGGCCGTATGAAACCCGATGGCACACTCCGCAAAGAGGATGAATTTTATGTGGATGAGAAGTTCGGGAGAGTGCCAGTGGGATGGGAGGTGAAGAAAGTTGGAGAGGTGTTTGATACATATCCAACTGCTTCATATTCTCGTTCAAAATTATTGGAAACCGGCAATTGCAAATACATTCATTACGGCGATATACATACAAAGTTTGACACATTCTTGGATGTATCTAATACCGAATTACCATTTGTTTCTGACGACATGATTAAGAACTTTGTATTTCTCAAAGATGGTGACATTGTGATTGCCGATACAAGTGAGGACTACGAGGGCGTTGGAAAGTTGGTGGAGATAAGCAACATCGGGAAAAACAAGGTAATATCGGGACTTCACACTTTATTAATCCGTTCAAAGTCTGATGCCTTGATAAATGGATATAAAGGATACATGTTTAATGAGGAAAGGGTTATGCTTTCCTTATTGAAATTTGTAACTGGCATTAAAGTGTATAGCATTTCTAAAAGTTGCTTGGCACGAGTGCTAATACCTATACCAACCATAGAAGAACAAAAACAAATAAAGAGTAAATTGGATTCAGTAAATTCTATCATACTACAAAAGAAAGACGAAATCAACACTTTGGAAAGGCTGAAGAAGTCATTGATGCAGAATTTGCTGACGGGGAGGGTGAGAATTAATTCACAATGAATAATGGACAATTAATAATTAAAATACATAGAATATGATAAAGTATTTGAAAATTGAAGGGCTTAATGGGAATAATAATCCATTAGAGTTCAATTTTAATGATGATTTAAATCTTTTTACTGGTTTAAATGGCTGTGGCAAAACAACATTACTGAAAGTACTTTGGTTTGTCAATAGCGGAAAAGTTTTTGATTTAGTAAATGAGATTGTTTTTCGAAAAATAGAGGTTATTTCTAGTAGTTATGAAGTAGATGTTGAAAAAAAAGATGATACTATCCATGTCGTTTGTAAAAAAAACAAAAAAAAAGCTTTTGAATTTACTGACAATGTCCAACCAAAGAATTCAACCTTTAAGCGGGTGGGATTTGATTATACTGATTTGTTCTATCCTATGAGTGAAGAATCCATATTTTTCCCAACATTTAGAAGAATAGAAGGTGGGTTCTCTATGGAAAATAAGGGAGCAAGATACAGAAGAGTCTCTTATCCTCTTAAAGAAGCATTATCAGATTTATCAGAAGAATTATCTTCTGATAAACATCTATTTATTGCTTCTGTATCCACTGATGATATTTCAGATTTGTTAGATAAAGAATACTCTTCTATAGTTCGCAGTATTAATAATCTACAAAAAGAAAAATTTGAATTGATACAAAAAAGGATTAAACGTAAAAAAGGTAAAAATGCAGAAGAAATACTTAAAGAAATTGAATCTGATATTACTGAAGTGGAAACAAGTAGTGAAGAAAAAATAAGACCTTTTACTGTGTTGGAAAATATGGTGATCTCGATTTTCCACAAAAAGGGTATTGAAATGAATACTATAACATTCGGCGATTGGGAAAATGCTATTTCATCGGATAAATTATCTGCAGGAGAAAAGCAAATGCTGAGTTTTCTTTGTTATAATACTTTTTCAAAGAATAAAATCATTTTCATTGATGAACCAGAATTAAGTTTACACCAAGATTGGCAGAGATTGTTAATCCCGACCCTATTACGACAAAACAATAACAATCAGTTTTTTATAGCAACGCATAGCCCCTTTATATACGCAAGTTATCCAGATAAGGAAATAATTTTAAACAAAGATAAAGGAGAATGAGTATGGAAGAAGATAATTTAAATATTATTATTTCCTCTATCAATCATTCAGAAATGCCATGTATTATTGTTGAGGGAGAAGGTGATGTTAAGATTTATAGGTGGATTCTTGAAGATCTTGGATTTGGAGATTACTTTTATCCATCTAATATAACTGATATGATAAAAGAGCAAGGCGGATGTGGTACTCTTAGAAAGTTGTATTTACATAGAAACAAAATTACTAACCCAAATGTGATTTTCATTTCTGATAAGGACGTGTTTGTTTATACTCGTATTCCCACAGAATATGAGGGAATAATATTTACAAAAGGGTACAGTATAGAAAATGATTTATATGAAGGATGCTTGTTGGAAAAAAAACTATTCGAAAAAGATGATAAACAGATATTTGATTGTGTGCTATCACAGTTTTTGAGATACTATGCATGTGAGTTTGAAAAGTTTAGTAATGGTTCCCAATATAATTTCAGAAAGAAACCGGAAGCTATAATTGATAAAAAAAACAGATTAAACACTTCATTACTTGATGGTTTTAATGAGCCACCAAGAAACAGTGTTGATTATTTAAAAGATCAATATGATTTGTTATTGAGAGGTCATTCACTTTTTAAACTTGTTGGTATGGTATTACATAGAAAAAACAGAGATCCAAAGTATTCTGAAAGTGCAATTTATGAATTATGCTACAAGTTTTGTAAATCTCAGAGTATTCTTGAAATTCAAGAAAGAATAAAACAGAAATTTCAAAGTGTAATAAATCAACAACACAATGAAACATCACAGTAAACCAGTTAGATAGTATGAAAACTTCCATCCGCTTTTATAACGACCGCGAGGTGCGGGCTGTGTGGGACGAGAGCCAGAACAAATGGTGGTTCTCGGCTACCGATGTTGTACGGGCCATCAACAATGAACCCGACTATGTCAAGGCAGGAAACTACTGGCGCTGGCTGAAAAAGAAACTCAAGGCCGATGGTGTCCAACTCGTGAGCGTCACTCACGAGTTCAAATTTGAGGCACCGGACGGGAAAAAACGTGCTGCCGATGCACTTGATGATAAATGTGTGCAAACCTTGGCAAAGCATTATCCCAACAATCGTGCAAACGCTTTCTTGGATTGGTTCACCTACAGCGACAACACCATTGACGGGAAAAGCCGAAAAAAAGCTTACGAACTCTGGGAAAGCAATCTGGTGGAGGACAAAAACATCGGCACTACCAAAGGCCTGCAACAAATCCATGCCTACCTGTTTGGCGGTTTGTACGATTTTGCGGGTCAAATCCGCACCAAGACCATTTCAAAAGGCGGATTCACATTCTGTGTGGCCCAATACCTGCCCCAAGCCCTGCAAACCATTGACAAAATGCCCGAAACCACCTTTGAAGAAATCGTGGACAAATACGTGGAAATGAACGTGGCGCACCCCTTTATGGAAGGCAACGGTCGCTCAACGCGCATCTGGCTCGACATGATACTGAAAAAACGGCTGAAAAGATGCATTGATTGGAGCAAAATCAACAAGAACGACTATCTCTGTGCTATGGAACTAAGCGCCGCCGACAGCTCTCTCATCCGTCAGTTGTTAACCGGAGCCCTCACCGACAAGATTGACGACCGCGAGCTGTTTATGAAAGGGATTGATTATTCATATTACTACGAGGAATGAATACAATGAACAATTTGAGATGGTGGTTTCGACAGGTGTTGTAATGGTGCCTTCGACAGGCTCAGGCACCGAGGAAACGGTGATTGAGCCTGTCGAAACCACCGAAGGCACCACATTCAACAAAATCTAACCTGCCATGAAAGGATACATGTACATACTACTCTGCGATAAAAGACAATTAGATTTCAATTAGACGATTTTTAGACGATTTTTAGACGATTTTTAGACGATTTTTAGACGATTTTTAGACGATTTTGCTTGTAATATAAAGATTTTCAATAGAATATAATAAGACAACTTTTTTTGAATATGTCACAGTTGCACGAAAACAAGCCCGTAGAATCCAAAGTCACCGAGTGGCTCACCCAGTTGGGTTGGGAATACCGCTCGGCTGAAGATTTGAAACCCTATAACCGCTTGCAGATGAACGCGGTGGTGGAGCCAATAC
>JAEEGH010021557.1_pt1 | contig 13298 bp, 16 predicted proteins | sample 9134181 | NCBI WGS metagenome assembly JAEEGH01 (sample SAMN16246544, study PRJNA631951) | gut metagenome | biome: gut microbiome; feature: rumen; material: DP-attached | host: Bos | place: Iran: Karaj | collected 2018-10
TCGCCGTCGCGGACAACCTCGTCCGCAAGTCCGTCTGGATTCTCGGCGGCGACGGCTGGGCATACGACATCGGCTACGGCGGCCTCGACCACGTCCTCGCCTCCGGCCGCAACGTCAAGGTGCTCGTCATGGACACCGAGGTTTACTCCAACACTGGCGGACAGGCCTCCAAGGCCACGCCGACCGGCGCGATCGCCAAGTTCGCCGCCGCCGGCAAGGTCCAGGCCAAGAAGAACCTCGGCCTGATGCAGATGCAGTACAAGAACGTGTACGTGGCGTATGTCTCGATGGGCGCCAATCCAGCCGCGACGGTCAAGGCCTTCAACGAGGCCGAGAACTACAACGGCCCGGCGCTGATCATCGCCTACGCGCACTGCATCGAACAGGGACTCCTCACCAAGACCGGCCCGGCGCACCAGCAGGCGGCCGTGGACAGCGTCCACTTCCCGCTCTGGCGCTACAACCCGACGCTCGCCGAGAAGAAGCTCCAGATCGACTCGGCCGACAAGAGCGACAAGGTTTCCTTCGCGGACGCCGCGCTCTCTAAGGAGCTTGGCGAGAACCGCTTCCGCCAGCTCGTGAAGATCGCCGGCGAAGAAGGCGCCAAGGCAATGCTGCACAAGGCTGAGGAAGGCTTCAAGGAGAACTACGCGCTCCTGAAGAAACTCGCCGAGATGTAGTAAAGGCAAAATGGCCCGGCTCATTCGAGCCGGGCCATTTTTTTTGTGCCCTGTTCGTTCCTCTCGGCATAGGGCAAAAAAAGAGGGCCATCCTTGCGGATGGCCCTCTTTTTTCCACCATCTTTCGGTGGTTTTGCCTATTTGGGCTTAATTCTCAATCACAACCTTGAAGAATGGAGCCGTCACACCAGTGAATTCCTTGGATGCTTCTGCTTCCTTAGCTTCCGATGTGAGCACTGCGCCGAATGAACCGAACTTGGTGTATTCGCCATTCGGGGTATCGCAGGTGTAGAGGGCGACAGTGCCGTTGACGCCGCCGAGAGGTTCCCCGTTACGGACGAGCTTGACGCTGACCGTCACGTTGTTGCCGCGACGCTTGATGTCGGTAATCGAGAAGGTTGCCGAGGCAGCACCTGTTTGCGTGATGTCCTGGTTGAGGAGAGAAGCCTTCTCGAAGGTTTCCTCGGTAACATCGGCAAGCGTATCATCGACTGCAGCCTTACCATATGTCTCAACGAGAGAGTTAAGGTAATCAGCCTCTGTGGCGGTAAGCTCATGTGACTTCGTCCCGGAGCCAGAGTTAGGCTGAACAGTGATGCCATCCGACGCATCAAGCGTTGAGGTGTAGGCGATGGTGAGATCGTCAACCGAGCCATTGCCCTGGAACTCGACCTTGCTGATGCCAGTTCCATTACGGAAATTGACTGAACTTGCAGTAGTTCCTCCAACTGTCACAGTAAAAGTGCTAGACGAGGTGAAATTCACGGTAACGTTCGTCACAGCAGTGCTAGTAATGTCAATGCCTGTATCCGCCTCTCCATTATTAGCAAACACCATAAGATTTGTTTCATTTACTCCGGCTTTGGCGTAGAGGGCGAACTTGAGATCATGGTTGTCATCGTTGATTGTCGGTGCCTCGGTTGCGGGATAGAAGGAAACATTGGCGGAGAAAGTTGCCGTTTCATTGGCGGCAAGCGCTACATTGACATCATTCGTAGTAAGTGTGGCGGTGACTAGGCCGTCGCTGCCGGTGTCAAGTTCGAGCTTTTCACCGGTAATGATTGAAAGATTGTCAGTGCCGTTTGTCGTCCAGGAGAGATTGTTGACATTGCGACCGAGAATTGCGGTGCCGTCAGCTACTCCGGAAAAGTTCTCAAAGACATTCGTGACAGTCACTGCCATTGAAGAGCCTGCAAACACGCTGGCGGCCAGAGCCAGAGCCGTTGTGGCGATAGTTGAACGTTTCATTATTTTTGATCCGTTTTGTTGAAGTGAAATAGATAATTACAAACTCGCCCACGCAGGAGAGTTCCAATTTCGTTGCTATTATTCTCTCATATTTTCTTTTTTTTGTCAAGTTTTTTTTATTCCTTCAAAAAATTTTTCATTCCCCGTTCCCCACCCAGGCGCTACCCCGCCGGAACACGGGAAAAAAAGGAAGCCGGGAGCCGGGATTCGGGAGCCGCCCCCATTCCCTAGCCCCTATTCCCTATTCCCCCACTTCAACTTCTCAACTCCCCACTTCCTCTTTTCCACATTGGCTGCTGGTTGTTGGCTGTTTTCACATTTCCACATTCTTCTCCTCCTGTTCCCTATTCCCTGTTCCCCGTTCCCTGTTCCCCGTTCCCTGTTCTCCCGCCCCTTCGGCGCGCCTCAATCGCCAGCCCCATCGCCTGAATCGCGATCAGCGGCATCATCGCCACCAGCGCGATCACCCCGAAGGCGTCGCCGCCGCGGCCGCACCCCTCCCCCACGCCAAGCGTGAAGGAAAGCACCAGCGTCGTAGTCAGCGGCCCCGAAGCCACCCCGCCCGAGTCAAAGGCCATGCCGGTGAACATCCCGGAACAGAAAGGCATCATGCCAAGGGCCAGCAGATAGCCCGGCACCAGCAGCCACGCCAGCGAGAAGCCGGCGGCGGCGCGAACCACGGCCAGCGCCACGGCGATGGCCGTCGCCGCCGCCAGGAACACCAGCAGCGCCCGCCGCCTCACCATGCCGCCGGAAACCCGCTCCACCTGGTCGCCAAGCACCCACACGGCAGGCTCGGCGCACACCACGGCCGCGCCCAGCACCCCGGCCACGCCAAGCGTCGCCCAAAGCCACCCGCCCCAGCCGAAGGCGATGCGCCAGCCTAGAAACAGCCCCAGCTGGCGCCCCGCCTCGGTGAAGCCGCACTCCACGCCGAGGACAAACAGGAACAGTCCGGCCGCCGCCTCCGCGAAGCCAACCGTCACGCGCAGGAACTGTCGCCTCGTCATGTGGATGAGGAAGAACTGAAGCACCAGCGCCAGGCCGTAGAGCGGCAGCGCCGAAACGGCCACGTCATGCGCCGCGCTAGACACCATCGCCCACACGCCCGCCGCCCAGTGGAGGTGCGAGGGCACTGACCTCGCACACATCGCCTCCCCGCCTGTCCAGTGGAGGTGCGAGGGCACTGCCCTCGCACATAGCACCAGCATGGCAATCAGCGGCCCGATGGAGGCGATTCCCGTAAGCCCGAAGCCGCCGTCGCGGCCGCGCCGCACTGCGGAAACGCCCAGCCCGAGCGCAAGGATGAAAGGCACCGTCAACGGGCCGGTCGTGGCGCCGCCAGAGTCAAAGGCGACGCCCGCGAAGCGCCCCGGCACCAGCGCCATCATCCCGAGAGCCACGAAGTAAAGCGCGGCAAGCGCCCACTTCAGCGAAATACCCGTTACCGACCGCGCCACGCCAAGGGCCAGGAAGGCGCCCACGCCGAGGGCGATTGCGCCAATCACCGCCATCCGCCCCAATTCGGGGAACACGCCATTCACCTGGCTGGCGAAAACCTGGATGTCCGGCTCGGCCACCGTCACCACGAGGCCGATCACGAAAGCCGCGCCGGCCATCAGCGAAAGGCTGCGGCGCTCCATCAGGGCCGTGCCGCAGCGCTCGCCCAGACGGCTCACGCCGACCTCCACGCCAAGAAGGAAAAGGGTAAGCCCGACCACCACCAGCGCCGAACCAAGGCAGAACCGCGCCAGCAGCGCGCCCGGAAGACGGGCGACGCCCAGCCCCAGCGCCACCACCATCGCCGAGATGGGCAGCACAGACAGCGCCGTCTCCTTCATCTTCTCCGCCAGTTCCATGCCCTATTGCTCCGACGCCATTAGGCGCAGCGCGGCGCGGTAGTTCCCCCTCATCTCGGCCGTCCACTGCCGCATGTATTCCAGCCTTGGAATGCCCCTGTATTCGCGCGTCGCGCTCGCCCAGGACACCGGCACCGGCCGCGTCGGCAGCGCCAGGATCAGCGCCATCGTCTCGGGGTTGGCCTCCGGGCCGCCATTCTCGATCACGGCCTTCCATGCGGCCCGCAGCTCGTCGCCCGAGTCAATGCAAATCGCCCGCACCAAGTCGCGCTGGATTCCGAAATGCCGCCCCGACCAGCGCTGGCGGTAGGTGAAATCCTTAGCCAGCTCGTAAGGGTTCACGGCGGGATTGCCCAAGTCGTCGCTCATAATCGGCGCGTAGCGGTTGTAAACCTCCTTGAACCCGCCGATGTCCGAAGGGTAGAAGTCGCGGCGGATCGGGAGCCGCCTGATGGCATACCGCCGCGTCCCGCCCTCGGTTCCCGGCCGCGCGTTCCAAAGCGCCTGGCCCTCTGGCGAAAGCACGAACTCAATGAACCTCAGCGCCAGCTCGCGGTTCGGCGCGCCGCGCATCAGGCTCATCGGGTCGGCGCTCACGCAAGAGCCGCCCTTCGGCGTTACATATTCAAGGTGGGCGACGCCGTCAGGCGTGCGCGTGTATTCGGCCTGGAAGCGACCGAAAAAGTCGATGGCGATCCCGGTGGCGATTGCACCCATCCCCACATCAATTGGCACCTTACCGGCAGAATCGGTGAAGTAGCGGGCGTTTGCGCCGATAAGACGCACCAGGTTCACGCCATCCACCCAAGCCGCCTCCACCGTCCGCTCGTAGTCGGCGAGGACGCCGCCCTCGGCCGCAATCGCCGGGTTGGCGGCGATGGCCGCCTCGTTCGCGTCGATGTCGGCCTCGGTGTAGCCGGCGGCGCGGACGGTATCCGCCATCACCTGCTGCACGATCATCTCAAACGCCTTGGCCACGCTCCCGCTCTTCGTGGGGTCGGTAACGCCCACCTGGCCGAAGAAGGCGGGCTTAGCCAGGTCATACCAAGTCGCGGGCGGCGCGTCGGCACCGATGTCCTTCAGGCGGTCGGGGTTCGAGCAAATGCCGAAAGTGCTAAGCACGGTGCCGTAGAAGTGGTCCGTGCGCCACACGTCGCCCGAAAGCGTCTTAGGGATCAGGACATTCCCCTCGTCGTCCGCCACAAGGCCAGACGGCAAGGCGCCGTCGGGCCAAGGGGCTACCGTCAGCCCCTGCTCGGCGGCCTTGCCGTGGTCGTATGTGCCGCCGCCGAAGAAAATGTCGATGCGGCTGGAGGCGACGGCGGGGGAGTCGTTCGTTCGGAAATCCAGCCACACCTCGCGGCGAAGGCGGGCGGCATCGGAGCCGTCGTCCTCGGGCATCTTGCCGGAGAGCATGGCCGAAGCGGCGTCGGAAGGGAACGGGAGATCGTGGCGCTCGCGCCAGCCCTGCATCGAGCCGACATACTCGGAAACGAGGTAGCGCATAATCTCGGTAGTGCCGCCGATCACGCGCCAGTCGATGCGGACAGGCGAGCCGAACTTGCGGGCATGCCAGGAAGAGAACCCGGCGGCGAACTCATCGCGGATCGCCTCGTTGTGAGGGGTAATCACAACAAGCACGGGGTCGTCGGGCCCCCAGTCGCCGCCATCAGATTTAGGCTTGAAAATAAAAGGCAGGGCCACCATTGCGGCCGCCATGGCCAGAATAGCCAACCCCTTCTTCATGCTTCCCCTCGCTCTCCATTAGCACCCATGCGCACTATGATACCACACCGCGCCCCAGTGCGCCACCTCCACCAGTCTTGCAGGCCGAACTGTATTCGGCCAGAGGGGTCTGGGGCGCGACTTCTCCTAGTCTTGATGGCCTAACTGCGTTCGGCCAGAGGGGTCTGGGGCGCGGAGCCCCAGCCACCCCTTGCTGTTGTCCGCTTGCTGTCGTTCCGTTCCCTGTTCCCCGTTCCCCCTAGCGCGCCAGCGCCCATGGTGCGGCGCTGGCGCGCCGCCCTACTGCGCGGGCCCTTCGGCCTTCGCGGCCGCGTTGGTCGCGGCCTTGGCCTTGGCCGCATCCCAGATCGCCTGCTGGTAGTCGTTGGTCGGCGCGGGCGCCCAGCCCTGCTCCACCGCCTTGAAGTACGGCACGCGGCGGGTGCGCTTCACCCCGAAGCGCTTCCAAAACGCCCCGAGCTTCGCCATGTTCATCGGCTGGATGTAGGGGTGGTTGTTCCCGTCCAGCTCCTCCAGCGTGTAATAGGGCTGCATCATGTCGTTCTCCTGCGCCGAGAAGCCAATGCCCCCGATGAACCCGATCGCCCGCCATACCTCCTTCGAGACGCGCATTTCCGGCGCGGCCGGGTCTTCGCCGCCCTTCAGCCTGTCGGCGTTGATTATCCCTATACGCTCCTCTGGGAAGACCGACAGCGCCGGCAGCTCGGCGTCACCCTCGACCACCATCACGAGCAGCAGCGGTTTCGCGGCGGCCATCTTGGCCCTCGCGGCGGCCAGCGGGGATACCGCCCCGCGGGGCTCCTTCGCCACGTCGATCTCCAGCTTCGTGCCGAGCGTGTACAGCCGCGCCACCTCGTCAATGGTGGCGCGCTTCTTCTCGCGCGCGTCCACGACCATCGCGAGCGGCCCCTCCGCCGGCAGCTGCAGGAAGCCGCCGGTCTTCTTCAGAACCCGCTCGTCGCGCGCCTTCAGCTGCTCGATAGTCCACTTCGAGTCGGGCGTCCACGGCTTGCCCGTGATCATGTCCACGTATGTCTCGTTAGTGGCCGCAGCGCCATCCGCGGCCGCCACCCCCTGAACCTGGGCGTTCTCCGAACGCGCCCCCGCCGCGAACATAGCGGCCGCGCAGATGACAGTGAAAAGACTTCTTGCTTCCATTTTATTTACCAACCTTTCAAATCCGCAATTCACTCCTCAATCCCGAAAGCCCGCCTCACATGGGCGGGAAGCCGCAGGGGCTTGTAGCCCTGTCCGGCCAGGACCTCGTCAAGCTCGGCCGCCCTTGCCTTGGCCTCGTCTATGCGCCCTTCCTTGAAAAGCGTCATGACCTGTTTCATCGAGGCGGCGTGCATCTTGCGCTGCGCCCGCTCGTAGGAGGCGATCTCCGTCACGAAGTCGTCGAACGAGCCGCCCTGGTCGATGTAGTCCAGCGCGATGGCCCTCATCTCGTCGTATGCGGCGATCTGCGCCAGCTCGTCCTCCGTCTCGTCGCCGACAGGCACGTAGTCCTTTTTAAGCATTTCGACCACGGCGTCCTGGTCAAGCCCCGTCAGGAACGCCGGAATGAACGACCGCCCCTCGACGGAAAGCCCGAGGAAGTTCGCCTCGAAGGCCGTCTTGAAGAGCTGCCGCGGCGTGACGTCGCGCCAGCCGCCCTCGCCGTCGCACTCCCAGGTCTTGCCGCCGCCGACAACGGTTCTGATTTCGCCCTCGCCGGGCGGCGGGAAAGTCAGCACCTTACCGTTCGGCAGCATCATCTGCCCCGGCCTCTTCACATAGTCGTCCGGAACGTAGTCGGGGAGGCCGTCCGCCCTGTGCTTGGGCTCCTCCGCCGGTGCCTCCGGCTCCTCCTGCGGCTCCTCCAAGTCCTGGTGGACTATGGCTTGGCCGGAGGGTGCCGGAACGCCGAGCCCCCGCTTCACCTCTTGCCGTTGTCCGCCTGCTGCCTTTTCTTCCTGGTTCGCGGGCTCTGTCCCGCGTGTTCGCCCCGCCACAAGCCACCACGCGGCGGCGACGACGCACAGCACCGCAACCAGCGCCAACGCGCCAGTGCGCGGGCTCACTCCCGCGCAGATGCTGCCTTTGCCTCCCTTGGCCTTCTTCTTAGTTACAATCGCCATGATGAATAAATAATACCATTTTTTACCTTCAAGCGCAACCGACTGCGCATACGCGCACCAGAAAAAACTAATAAGTGGTTAGTTTCAATGTCGGCGGCGGCCGTGGCGGCCGGCGCAATGGCTGTGGAAAGCCAGAATGTAGTGGGCGTTGACAGCTCATACGAGGGCGGTGACGGAAACAATTTCGTATGTGCCCCCTTTACAGCGGTAGGTGCCAATACTTTTGACATCCAGAATCTTCAAATCCCAGGTGCGGAATGGGAAGGTGTCATTTTCTCAATTTGGGAAGGAGTTCCAACTGTCCGCACTGGATCTGAATTCTCTTACAATGATGCCTCGAATGATCCAGCCCAAGAAGCAACAACAGCCTATTGGGGTGACAGCGATTATAATCCTGTGTCCTATTCAATTGAATGTGGACAAGGTTTTGTCCTTGATGGTGCCAGTGGCTATGACGTAACAATCGCAAAGCCCTACTCTCTTTAATCAACACAAACTTGGAGAAAAACAATGAATAAACTACTCACATTCCTCTCAATTGCGACCATTGCTGCCACAACGCAGGCTGCTACAGTCGGCTGGTCAATTGGCAAAACGGCTGCATCCTATCAGGGTGATGCATACCAGTTCTTTGTCATTGGACAGAATGGAATTCCCACAACTGATTCAATAAAGTTCATCACTGATAAGCTTGATGCTGGAACGGATGTGTCATCTTACGCCTTTGGCGATGGCGTTTTGAATACAGCCAATGGTGGCATAACTGTGAGGCCAGCTGATTCGGGCAAGACACTTGGTGCAGGCAGTTATACAACTTTCTTCGTTGTATATGATACCGCTTCGCCGACCGCTGGAACGAGCAAGTATGTTGTTCTTTCTGGGGCAGCAAACCTGGCGAAATCCATTGCGGCTACAACTGCTTCTGTAAATTTCCAGGCTGGCGACATGTCATCGACTGCCACGAGCGCCAACAACTGGAAGAGCTTCGGCCCTGTTCCAGAGCCCACGACGGTTGCCCTGCTCGCCCTCGGCCTCGCGGCTGTCGGCCTGAAGCGCAAGGTCGCCTCATTCGCAAGCGGGAGGGTCGCACATATAGCGAACGCAGTTACGGATGGGCCAAGGCCCATCCCTCCCCCAAAAGGCCGCGCGGGTGCGCGGCCTTTTTCTTTTTCTATTCCGCACCGTTGTCTATTTCAACAGATACATCGGTAATTCACAAGACCACGGTGCGGAATGATGCGGAAATCTTGTGGAGGTTATGGCAACCTCCTATGCCCAATCCTCAATATCCAGCCCTGGAACACGGGAGAAGTGTGCGGTGTTATGCGTCACCAAGACGCATCTGGCCGCCAATGCCGAGGCGGCAATCATCGTGTCGGCATTTCCGATAGGCGTTCCTGTCTCTTCAAGCGCAACTCGAATTTCCGCATAGCGGTTCGCCGCATCGCCATCCCATGGAACTGTTGGGAGAAGAGAAAGCAAAAAGGAAACGGACTCCGATATCCGGCGCGATCCCCTTTTAAGCGCACCATAGCGCAACTCCCCAGCCGTAACGTCAGACACGCACAGCGAACCCGCATTCCGAGCAATCAAATCACGCAGTCTCGCACTTCCCCCTCGAATTGCGAAACTGCAAGTATCGGTATCAAGCATGAAAGAGCGTGTCATGCAAAGGGCGTCCTTTCCGACGGCCGTTGCGACTCTGACCTGTCAAGCTCAAAGTCAGGACATGTGTGGCCTTTGAAGAACTCGTCCCATGATGGCGTCGGCAACGGAGAGAGGATAAGCGCTTTCCCCTTGCGGCGAATTGCCACTCTGTCTCCATCGAATCTAAATCTCTTGGGGATGCACACCGCCTGTGATCTTCCCGACATGAAAACCCTTGCTGTCCCATCCATGATGACTACCTCCTAAAAGAACATATCAATGATACATATTTCTTCGCATTTTGTCAAGCCATGAAAAAAAGGAAAAGGCCGCGCACCCGCGCGGCCTTTTCCTTTTTTAATTTGCGGCAAAAAATAATCGCCATAAGATTTCCGCACCGTAGTCTTGGAATGTATTCCGTGCCATAGTCTATTAGCACTTTCCTCGCCATAGTCCATCGAATTATTCCTTACTATGGGCCATGATAGTATTCCGAGCCGTGGTCTTATTGTATTTTCCGCACCGTGATCTATTGGATGTTCCGCACCGTGGTCTTGCGGATTTCAGATGCAATTATTGAAAATAGACCATAGTGCGAAATGAAAAAACAGGCCGCGCAGACGCGCGGCCTGTTTATTGGGCTTGCTTTTGCGACAAGGCGCTTCGACAATTAGAAACAGGCGGAGATTTTCAATGTCGCGCCACAGGCTCTCGCCAGGCGGAAAAGCGTGGGAAGGGTGACCGCGCTGCCGTTCTTCAATTGTGAAATGAATGGTTGTGAAACCTGCATGCGCTTGGCAATTTCCTTTTGCGTCAGGTTCGACCCCCTTATTATCGCAGCCGTCACTTCAGCCGCCTCGGCTTCTGAGCGGACTTCCGCAAGGACTTCGTTGTATCCTTGAAGTTTCCGAGCCTTAGCGCGCGCTTCGTCACTGCGCTCTTTCATTTTAGCCAATTCAAGTTCCGTCATAGTCCCAACTCCTTTTTGATTCGTAATGCGCGTTTCAATTCCCTTCCGGGGATACGCCGCGTTTTCTTTTGATAGCCATTCAAGACGAAGATGATGGTTCCAGCATCATAGCAATAGAAGAATCGGTAGTTGCCGCCCGTCATTACCCTAATTGCGAAGAGGTTGTCCTGACCTTCGATTTTTTCGGCAAGGGGAGCCTCAAGCCATCCTCGCTCTTCGAGGACATCTAGCGTGGCGTTGTAACGGATGACGGACGCCTCGCCCATCGTGGCCGCAAACTCTATCGCGCTTTGTGTTTGAATGACGGTTTTCCCAGCCATGCTTTCCTCAATTTCGGCTAAATATTATAAGCTATAGATTATATTTTGTCAAGCCCCGCTAAAGGAAAAGGCCGCGCACCCGCGCGGCCTTTTCCTTTTAAAATTTGCGGCAAAAAATAATCGCCACAAGATTTCCGCACTGTGGTCGTGCAGTGTCTTCCGCGCCGTAGTCTATTGGCATGTTCCGCGCAGTAGTCTATCGAATTATTCCTTACTATGGGCCATGATAGTATTCCGAGCCGTGGTCTTATTGCATTTTCCGCACCGTGGTCTTGCGAGTTATCAATGCAACTGTTGTAATAGACCACGGCGCGGAATAGATATTGATATAAGTGCTAACTGTCTTTAAACCATGGCAGAAAAAAGTCGTGCCAGGCTTGCACTTTCAGGTGGAATGTGCTAGAATTTATGTGCTTGAACGTTATGAGGAGAACACATGAGCATCACTTTGTCAATACCTCCAGCCATTGAGCATGATGCCCGCATATATGCGGAATCGCATGGCACTTCCCTCAACGCCATGGTGACGGACTTCCTGTCCGCCATTGTCGACAGGGATGCCAGAAGAGCGGACGCCGCCCGCCAGTTCCGGGATGCCGTTGCTGAAGCCGCCCCTTCGCTCCGCTGTTCGGAACCATACCGTTTTTCACGGGCCGACACATACGACAGGGAATAATGCCAGATGGTGTTCCTTGATACCAAATTCCTGGTCTAAGCCGTTGACCCACGTGATTCCCCAAAGCACAACATCGCCTCGCGCATAGTCGAAGAAGCAATCGAAAGAGGTGGATACCACTTCTCCGCGAAAGTGCTTTTTGAGTTCTCTAACGCCTGCCAGAAGAAATTGGGGTATGGCGCGGAAACCGTGTTGAAGTTCCTTGCGTCACTGAAGTATGTTCCAACCCTTGACCAGAATGCCGCACTTGTAACTCGCGCCGTGGAAATCAAGGCTCTCTATGGGATATCGCTTCAGGATGCGATGATAGTGGCGGCGGCGGAGAGGACTGGCTGCTCTGAACTGCTGTCTGAAGACCTGAACGATGGCCAGATGTATGCCGGAGTCAGAGTCCGCAACCCCTTCAAGTAGTCAAGCCTTTTTGTGGAACCTTGCGGCAATGCCGCTAAAGCAGCGCAGCTATCCGGCGGGGCGTGGCTCCAAGCGAAAGAAGCGCCATAACCAGTGAATCAATTGTCGTAGCTATCGGATTCTTCTCCATGCGGGCAATGCCTGACTGCTTCGTGCCAAGACTTTCGGCTAGCTCCTTCTGCGTAATTCCGTTTTCATGGCGCAGACGCTCGACTTCGCGGGCCAACTTGATGCGGATGTCAACTATTGCCGACTCTTCAGGCGTAAGCCCAAGCCAATCGGTCGTATTCGTGACGGACATCCCCGCCTTTTTCAGTTTTTCCAGTTTTGCCTTGTCCATTTTCACGACGCACTTCTGTGTGTGGATTATTCACGATAATAATATAACAAATTTGTTATTCATTGTCAAGCCTTGCAAAAAAAGAAAAAGGCCGCGCACCCGCGCGGCCTTTTTTATTCCGCACCGTGGTCTATTTCAACAGTTGCATCGATAACTCGCAAGACTACGGAGCGGAACATCAAATAGATCACGGTGCGGAAAATGCAATAAGACCACGGCTCGGAATACTATCATGGCCCATAGTAAGGAATAATTCGATAGACTATGGCGTGGAAAGTGCTAATAGACTACGGCGCGGAAGACATTGCAAGACTACGGTGCGGAAATTTTATGGAGATTATGATTTACCGCAAATGAAAAAGCCTCCGCTGGGTAGCGGAGGTTTGAGAGGGAACGGCTTTTCACTTTCCTATCATGCCGCATTTGACTTTTCACTTATTATGTGCTACACTTATTATGTGCAATTGAAAAGGAGGACTTCGCATGACAAACCTTACATTGGCTGTTGATTCTGACATTCTCCGCTCCGCACGAAAGATCGCAATTGACATGGACACTTCAGTTTCCGCCATGGTTCGCGGTTTTCTTGCGGATCTTGTCGAAGCCCAGAAGGCCAGGCGCAGGGAGAAGCTCGAAAAGGAATTTTTCTCCTACAGCGACGCACACCCCTTCCACTTGAATGGCGAACAGTGGAACAGGGAGGGGCTTTATGACCGCTGATAGCGCAGGATTTGAGTTTTTCGACTCAAATGTCATCGTCTATGCCCTTGCCTGCGCTGATGACGCGGAGTCCTTGCGCAAAAAGAATGTCGCCAGAAGGCTGCTGCTGGATGCTGCGGAGCGCAACTGCGCCGTCATTTCCGCACAGGTGCTGAGCGAGGCGTTTGTCACCCTTACAAGGAAATCAGCCACCCCGATGGCACCGGCGGAGGCCGCCGCCCACCTTCGTGGCATTGCGACCACCAGGGTCGTGCCCCTTACCGCTGACATTTTTTTCAAGGCCGTCGAAATGCAAATCCGCTTTCAGCTGAGTTACTGGGATTCGCTGATTCTTTCCGCCGCAGAGTCTGCGCGTTGCGGAACGGTTTGGTCTGAAGACCTGAACGATGGCCAGGTGTATGCCGGGGTCAGAGTCCGCAACCCATTCAAATAGCCACTCGTTTTGCCGAAAATTAAAAAAGAAAAGGCCGCGCACCCGCGCGGCCTTTTTGGGGAGGGATGGCCTTGGCCCATCCGCAACTGCGTTCGCTGTTATGTGCGACCCTCCCGCTTGCGAGTTAG
>JAEEGH010021558.1_pt1 | contig 13298 bp, 8 predicted proteins | sample 9134181 | NCBI WGS metagenome assembly JAEEGH01 (sample SAMN16246544, study PRJNA631951) | gut metagenome | biome: gut microbiome; feature: rumen; material: DP-attached | host: Bos | place: Iran: Karaj | collected 2018-10
ATTCTTTCCGAGGATCTTAGCAATATGAAGCTTCGTATGCAAAAGATTCAGTGCGTTTTTGAAAGATCAGAGGATGAAGAAAGAGCACTTGAGGGACAAAATGTTCTTCTACATGAAAAGAGAGGAAGACTTCATACAATAACGCTAAGGGGTGAAAGAGAAGAGATTGAAGCAGCTTTTAAGCGAGGAAATCCGATTTTCTTTGAAGTGCTGCCTTTATCTTTGGAGGAGATTTTTATAAGTGAAACGGAGGTAGTTGGGTATGATATCCGCAAATTTATCCTTGGCTGACAGGGTCAGAAATCATAAAAAATATATAGCCCGCACTCTTTGGATATCGGTTGTTGCATTTTTATTTATGGCAACCTATTACATTCTTGGTGTTATCATGATGGTCTCAAGATCAATAAATTACGGAAAGATATATGGGCAGACACCTGATGTTATTCATTATGAAAAATTAAACGCAGTAACTAAGATAATGGGATTTGAGCAGTTTGGATTTCTGATTATTATTTTTACTGCTGTTGCCTTTGCTTTTCAGGGTTTTTCATATGTTTTTGACCAGAGGAAAATAGATTTCTATTTAAGTCAGCCCACCACAAGAGCAGAGAGAATAAGGAAGAATTATTTTAATGCATTCTCGACTTTTATTCTGATGTATCTTGTGATCGAATTGATTGCGATTATTGCAGCTGTAATTTTTGGGGCTGTAAACAGCTATGTACTTATTTCTATCCTTTTGGAAACTGTCAGATCAATTGTACTGTTTTTTGCCATATATAATATTGCCGTTCTGGCTATCATGCTAAGCGGTACTTTGCCAATAGCGGCACTGGTTCTGTTTTTCTTTTTGGGGATATCTTTCGTCCTTGGATTGGAACTTCAGCTGTATAGGGAATCTTTCTTTGCTACGTATAGTTCTTTTAGCGGATATGGAATTATTCTTTCGCCTGTATATGATAGGGTGGTATCTCTGGATAACCTCTTAATGATGGCGAGATATGATGACCACAATATGTCCATGGATGCTGTAAAAGAGATTTTGAAATCCATCTGGCCAAAGGATTTGGATATTCTTATTTGCGGCGTTGTATCTTTTGTACTGGTATTATTACTCAGCAGATACAGAAAAGCGGAACATGCCGGAAAGACCATAGTTTTCAGACCCTTCAGATGGCTTATGAAGATAGCATCCTGCGTAGTTGTCGGACTTGCAGCCGGATATTTTGTTCAGATAATATATGTGAATCTATGGAATACCGGAATGTATTTTCTAATGTTTGCAGTGATGGTTCTGGCTACGTTTGTTTTTGGGTGTATACTTGAAGCCATTCTTGAAGGTAATATCAGAAAGCTGCTTTGCGGAAAAATGCAAAGTATCATGGCAGTCTGCATTGTTACTCTTGTTTTTGTGATTTTCAGGGGTGACCTGGTGGGATATGATTCTTACATTCCCAAGAAAGCTGATATTGAAAGCTGCGCTATTCTTGATGATGACTACAGTTTTCAGTTTTATAAAAACAATACAGATCTTTTTAACAATTCCTGCGAGGATAATATGTATATTACCGATATCGACAGGTTTCTTGAACTATCTGAAATCGGGATGAAATCCAGGAAAGATGAATTCATACTCTCCAAGGAAGGACATTATGTAAGCGACAGAATGGATGTGTCTATTCTTTATAGACTTAAAAACGGCAAGAAAGTATACAGAATGATTGCTATCCCCGATGATATTGATAAGAAGCTTCTTACTTCTATTATTGATTCAGAGGAATATAAAAAAGGCTATTTCAATATATTTAATGATGAACCCTTAAGGGAACTTTATAAATCTACTAAAAGTGCTCAGATAAGCTATTCCACCGTAACGGATTATCTTACATCCAAGGATATTCCCTATGAAGAAATTAGCGATGCCTATCGAAAGGATGTACTTGCATATTACAATTACGAAATGGCTGAAAAAACTGTTCCTATAGGGCGCATTGAAGTAAACTTCAATGATTTCAGCACTTATGCCAGCTGTGACATGATTGTTTTTGATAATTATGTCAATACAATTTCAATTTTAAAGAAATATGGTATTTATTCCGAGGGTGAACATGATGTACAATATATAGTTAGTGTGGATGTTACAAATTACTATTCCGGTTACAATCCTCCTGAGGGAGAGGAGGGTGCTGTACCTGACGATGGAACCGATTATCCGTCAGTAACCGTGACCTATACGGATCCTGATGAAATAAGCAGGATACTAAGCTGTTCCCATTCAAACGATTATTACAGCCGATGGTACAATTCGTCCAAGTATGAGAACGGTCAGTATGTAATTGAAGTAACCACAAGTAACAGAAGAAGTTCTTTTCTAGTCTTTGAAATGGGGAAGGTACCTGACTTTGTTGTAGCAGATACCAATTAAGTTTTGAAAAAGTTTTGTTTCTCACGTGTAAAAAATAAACTGAATAGAATTGCTCATGGCAAATTTACAGCGCTGGAGAAGAAAAAGTTCATTTCCTGGCTTTTTCTTCTTCCGTCGTTTTTGGGAGTACTGCTGTTTTTTGTGGCGCCCTTTGGTGTGGTTATTTACTATTCACTGATCAATAATCCCATTCAAAAGGAATTTGTTGGAATTTCCAATTATATTACCGTTTGGAACAACTCGGCATTTAAAGAGGCTTCATTTAATACCATGAGATTTTCGCTTTTGGCGGTTCCTCTTGCAGTACTTTTATCGCTGTTTCTGGCGGCGGTCATGGAAGCAAGGATTCCTTTTAAGAGCTATTTCAGGTCCTTTTTCTTAAGCCCTCTAATGGTTCCGACTGCATCCATTGTTCTCATATGGCAGGTAATGTTTCACTATAACGGAATAATCAATAATATCACCGCTGTCTTTGGCGCGGATAAAGTGGACTGGCTTAAATCCGATCAGGCACCCATAGTAATTATCCTGCTGTTTTTGTGGAAGAACCTTGGATATAACATGATTCTGTTTATGGCTGCACTTGCCAGTATACCCAAGGACCTTTTGGAAGTGGCATCCCTTGAAAATGCCAATAAGTGGCAGGTGTTTTGGATGATAAAGCTAAGATATCTTTCATCCACTATATTATTTGTAACCATTATGTCTGTCATCAGCTCATTTAAGGTCTTTAGAGAAGTTTATCTTATGACCGGGGATTATCCTTATAATTCGCTGTATATGCTTCAGCATTTTATGAATAATACCTTTGCCTCCCTGGATTATCAGAAACTTTCATCGGCGGCAATTATCATGTTTGTTTTTGTCACAGGGCTGGTTTATATAATGTATGCCATCGAGAACTTCTATGGTAAAGATATTGAAGGATAAGAGGTCGTTATGAATTTATGAGAATGGGGAATGACGTTGTAAAACGTATCCGGGCCAGAAAAAAGAGAATAAGTAATTTTAAGACAGGATTGGTTACAGTTGCAGCTCTAATATTTGCAATAGTTTTTCTTTTACCCATAATACTAACTGTCACCAACTCGTTTATGTCACCTGCGGAAATAAAGGCCAATTACGGGAGCATATTTGACAATGTGACGAAGGGCAGCAAGACATTTATTTCAAAGACTGTAAATCTAAAGTTTATACCTGATATTGTTACATTTTCTCAGTATTATACGGTTCTTTTCAAGAGTCCGGAATATTTGTTCAAATTTTGGAATTCGGTTATTTATGTGGTTCCGATAGTGGTTCTGCAGCTTGGGGTAGCGACACTTGCTTCCTATGGTTTTGCCAGATTCAGTGGAACGTTAAAGAATGCGATTTTTTTCTCGTATATCATTATGATGCTTATGCCATATCAGGTAACTCTTGTACCAAATTTTCTGGTGGCTAAGTCTCTGGGGATATATGGAACAAGATGGGCCATTTGGCTGCCGGGTATTTTCTCTCCCTTTGCGGTATATCTTTTAACAAAGTTTATGAAAAGAATTCCTGTGGAGGTTATGGAGGCGGCTTCAATTGACGGAGCCGGGGAATGGGAAATCTTCTCCAAGATAAGCATGCCTCTTTGCAAAGGAGGAATAGCATCCATATCTATACTTGTGTTTTTTGATTACTGGAATATGGTAGAGCAGCCGCTGATACTTTTACCGGATTCGGATCTGCATCCGCTTTCCGTTTTCCTGTCAAAGATAAATTCAGGCGAAATAAGCCTTGCTTTCGCAGTTGCAGTTATATATCTGGTACCGCCACTATTGATATTCTTATATGGGGAGGATTATCTTGTGGAAGGTATTTCGTACCAGGGTGGAATTAAAGGTTGAAAAAAGTTTGAGGAGTTTTGGAAATGTCAGATTTTAATGAAAAAGAAACAGAAAAAGAATTGGATATTATTGAAGCTAAGGACAAGGAATTGGGGGAAAAGAAGAAAGCCAGCAAAAAGGATATCATTAAGAATTTTGCTATAGCGTTTTTGACTATTTTGCTTCTTCTTACGTTCTTTTCCAATACAATTATGAACTATACATTGCCACAGGTTGCCACACAGCAGATATCTTACGGCTCCATCAGTCCGCAGATCCGAGGATCAGGAACGGTGTCAGCGGAGGATCCTTATAATGTTACAGTTAAGGAAACCAGGAAAATTTCCGGTGTTGCCGTAAAGGAAGGCGCCCATGTGGAAATCGGGGATGTGCTTTATTATCTTGAGGATAAGGAATCGGAAGAGTTAAAGACAGCTAAGTCTAATCTTGAAGAGATGGAACTGGCTTATGAGCAGTCTTTATTTTCCGGAGATATTTCCAACGAAATAATTTCCAATGTAAGAAGCGGGCGTACAGCAAGCTATGATTCTTATCAGCTTAAGCTTAATGAAGTTGTTACTGCCTATGATAAAGCTGATGCGGAATATAAGGCTTTGGTAGATGCTAAAGGATATCTTGAATATCTTAAAAAGCATGATTCCAACGAAACAAATTACCATGCTGCAACTCCCGGATACATGACAGCAGAGGCAACTTATGAATCGGGATACACTGAGGATCCGGACAGACTAATTGAGCTTCAGAAGATAATAGATAACGGGACCAAAGATGCTACTCAGCTGGGTATCTATGATAAACAGGTATCCCTTAGTTATGACCAGAAGATCATTCTCATGGAGAGACAGGTTGAGCAGGCTAAAACTGCCCTTGAAAAGGCTGAGAACGAGAAGTCAAAAGCAATCAAGAGTATCAATACTGAAATTGCTCTTTGTCAGAAAAGAGATAAGATTGCCGAACAGAAGGAGAAGATTGCAAAGCTTGAGGAGGAATCAGTCGGCGCAACTATTAAATCTCCGGTGGCCGGTATTGTTTCTTCCATGAATAAAGCTTCCGGAGAAACAATTAATGCTGACGAAACTGCTGCTGTTATTCAGATTGATGGAAAAGACATGACCACCAGCTTTTCTGTTACCAATAGTCAGGCTCAGAAGCTCAGCGTCGGTGCTTCTGCAAAGCCTCAGAACGCCTGGATGTTCGGCAGTGACTTTAAAGCTACGCTTATTAATATAAAGAACGATAAGACTGATCCTGCCGGTAAGAAGCTCCTTACCTTTAAGATAGAAAGCTCGGAGGTTACTCCCGGACAGACCATAGCTCTTGCAATTGGTGAGAGGTCGGTTGACTATGATATGGTTGTTCCTCTCAGTGCCATTAAAACTGCTAATGCCAGCAAATACGTACTGGCTGTAAAGAGTAAATCAAGCCCTTTGGGCAACAGATATATCGCCTCCAAGGTAGAAGTTGTCGTATTGGCTCAGGATGATACTTATGCTGCTATAAATGCACCCCTTGACGGCGATGAATATGTAATAACTACGTCAACACAACCGGTTAAACCCGGAGATCAGGTAAGGCTGGCTAACGAGTAATGAAGTATATTAGTAAGTTCTTTTCAAACAGAAAAAGGAATATAGCTCTTATTGTTATAGCCGTGCTTGTCATTACACAGATGGCTTTGGGGCTTTTGAGCGACTTCTTGGTTTCGAAACTGTATGACCAGAATGAAGCTGTGCGCTGGTCTGAAGAGAAACGCTCCGGTCAGGTAAGTATATTTTTTACCCAGGATCAGATGGTTGAGGTAGATGGTATAAAGAGACTTGAGTATCAGCTAAAAAAGAAAATGGTTGATGCCGGAATCACTCCTCTTGAGGATGATAAAGAAAGCGGAAAAACTACCATCGTTGATACAATCGAATTGGGTAAGAAAACAGATGCTGTATCTTCCGAAAGGCAGGAAACGGATCTTTCAGGCGTTTATGCCAGCTGTTTTAGTGCTCAGGGCGTTTCAACTTTGGTATTTGAAACGAAAGTTGCCCAGGATATAACCACCATTGGAGTAGATGGAGACTTCTTTTTGTTTCATCCCCTGGAACTGGTCAGTGGTTCATATTTCTATCCCGAAGATTTGATGAAGGACAGAATTGTCATTGATGAACAGCTCGCCTGGGATCTTTTTGGCTCAAACGATATTGTGGGACAGTGCGTTCAGATAGAAAACGTAAACCACTATATTGCTGGTGTTGTAAAAAGAAGTTCCGGAAGAATAAATGAAGCTGCCGGATTGTCAAAGAGTATCGTATATATGTCATATGATAGCCTTTCAAAATATGGCAGAATTCTCAGCGGACGAAATGAGTCAGCGGAGATATCGGAAGATGGCGTTAAGGCAGCCAAAGGCGGAATCAACTGCTATGAGGTTGTTATGCCGAATCCTGTAGACGGCCTTGCAGCAAAGCTTGTCCGGGAGAGCTCCGGAATGGATGAGAAATACATTACGGTTGTAGATAATACTGAGAGATTTTCAGGATTTTCTCTTTGGGATGTCATAAGAAAACTTGGCATACGCAGTATGTGGGATAAGCCTGTTTTTTACCCTTATTGGGAAAATGTTGCAAGGGCATGGGAGGATATTCTTGCCAGAATATTCCTTTTGAGAGTGCTATGTATCATAGCTGCTTCGATAATATTTGCTGTTATTGTTGTAATAGCGTATAGAGACAGGACGTGGACAGTTTCTGATATAGTAAAATTCCTGTCAGATAAAAAATATGATTTTGAAGCAGAAAGGCAACTTAAGAAGAAGGCAAAATGATTATGAGAGAGGAGAATATTATGAAGAAAGGAAATGTATTTGTAAAGAAGTCGCTTAGTGTAATGCTTGCATCTGTACTTGCTGTATCTTCACTTGCCGGATGTGGCAAACAGCAGGGCAAGAATGAAAACAGCATGATAAATGAGGCGGCAAAGGCATCAAAAGATTATGTTTTTATGCCTGAAATCATGAATTTGAACTTTAGGCAGGGAACAAATCTATCAAGACTTAAGATAGTAGGAGACAGAATTTTCGCTACATCCAATGATGAAGACCAGAAGTTTTCCGTTTATTCATTTAACTCGGATGGCAGCGACGTTAAGTCTTATTCTATTCCTATTCCGGGAAGTGAAGGCTTTAGCTATATGGATTTTGATGCAGATGAAAATCTGTATGCTCTTTACTATAAGTATAATTATTATTACGGAGATGACGAAGAAATTCACTTAATGGAAGAGGACGAGGCTTCGGAAGGAGAATCTTCGGAAGGAGAAGCTTCTGAAGAGCCGGCAGCTGAATCCTCGGAAAATAATGAAACCATAGCTGATACAGATCCTCAGGAAAACAGGATGATGGCTGACGATACAGATGTTGAGGATGAAGAGTATTTTATTGTTAAATACGATAACACAGGAAAGCTTCTTTATAAGAATAAGATTAATCAGTATCTGAAGGATGAAGACAATTCATTGATGAGTGTTACAGGCCTTGTTTATTCTGAAAATTACGGCCTTTTGCTTTCCGGACCAAATCAGATTTTCAGCTATGATGAAAATTCCGGATTAAAGCCCCTTCTTAAGAGTTCAGAAAACGGCGACAGAGATTATACTTACTACTATTTACACAGAGGTTTCCAGGACAAAATCTTTGTGACTTATTATTCAGACGGTGGTCAGATGCTTTGCTCATTTGATCCCGCAACCGGAACAATCGGTGAACCGTCATCAAGTCTTGGAAAGAGCTATGATTATTCATTCTTTGGCGGCAACGGTTATGATTTTTATTATTGTGATGATACAGCTGCTTATGGATATGATCAATCTAAAGACGAGATGGTTAAGTTGATGGATTATGTTGATTCCGATCTTGAGACAACCTCTGTCATATATTCCATTGTTGCACTCAGTGATAAGGAATTTATCGCTTTAATACCTGACTATGACTATAATTACAATCTTACAAGACTTACCAAGGTACCGCCGGAGCAGGTAGTTGATAAGATAATAATTACTATGGCCGGAAGTGGAATTCCCTATGATATAAGAAGAAAAGCTCTTAATTTTAATAAGAATAACGGCAAGTATAAGATCAAAATGGTTGATTATTCCAGCCTTGACGATGAAAGTAACTGGAACGCCGGTGTAGAACAGCTCAATCTCGATATAATATCAGGAAATACTCCGGATATTCTTGTGCTGGGTGATAGTTTACCTGTGGGCAGTTATATAAATAAAGGCCTGTTTCTTGATTTGTCACCTCTTTTGGAAAAAGACCCTGATATGTCAGAATCGGATTTCCTGACCAACGTTATTGATGCCTGCAAAACAAATGGTAAGCTCTATCAGATTGTACCGGAATTTGCTGTTAATTCTATCTGTGCAAAGGAAAGATATATTGATGATCCTAATAACTTTACATTTAAAGTCTGCAACGACCTGGTAAAGAAAATTAATCCCAAAAAAGATTTTATTTTCGGTATGACAACAAGATCAGAGTTTATGGAAAACGGTCTTAAGTTTTCCGGAGATAAATATATTGATTGGGAGAATAAAACGTGTTCCTTTAATAACGATTCATTTATTGAATTCCTGGAACTTGCCAATAAGATGGCTGTGGAATTCGGAGATGGCGTATGGGAAGATTATAAGGACTCTATATACAGGGATGATGAGGCTCTCTTTAGTATTCAGCTGTTTTCTTCATTCAGAGACTTTATCTATATGAAAAATGTATTATTTGGTGAGGAGGTATCTTTTGTAGGCTTCCCTAATGATATGGGTGAGAATTTTTCAACTATTCAGCCGGAAATATCTCTTGCGATTTGCTCACAGGCTTCAGATAAAGATGGCGCATGGTCATTCGTCAGGGAGTTCCTTACACAGGAATACCAGGACAATATTTCTTACAACTTCCCTATAAGGAAAACAAGCTTTGACACTTATGCAGCAAAAGCTATGGAGAAGCCTTCCTATATGGAAAACGGTAAGCTTGTGGAATATGATTATGTTTATTATATAGACGGAAATGAAGTTACTGCTCAGCCTCTTACCAAGGAAGAAGTTACAAAGTACAGTAACTTCATAAAGGGAATTCATGACATCGCCAGCAGCAACAGAAGTGTAACTGAGATTATCAATGAGGAGGCATCCGCCTTCTTTAGCGGACAAAAGAGCGCGAAAGAGGTTGCGGATATTATCCAGAGCAGACTGTCGATTTATGTGAATGAGAATAGTTGAGGGCGGTAATCCTGCTTTATCAAGCGATGCATGAAATGTTGATAGTATTCTGCTTTTAGCAAACGATGCATCTTAGGATTTGCGTTGCAAATCCTAAGCCGCGCGTTCGCGCGGTATAAGAAAAAAGACAAGAACATAAAAAATCATATAAATATGATTTTTATGCCCTTGTCTTTTTTCTTGCATCGTTTGATAAAAGCAGGATACGGGAATCGAACCCGCCTCCTCAGCTTGGGAAGCTGATATACTACCGATGTACTAATCCTGCAAAATATTAAAAAATTAAGTCAATCTACTAAATATTGTGGTTCAACAATAAACATTTTATCTAATTTGTGTTATAATTTCAAGAGCATATATCTTTTTGGGGAACACTTATTATTCTAAAAATTTGTGTAGAAAGAGGTAGAAAAATGACAGAGAAAATAAAAAAAGTTGCGGGAAAAGGTAAAGGTCTTGCCGGAGAATTCAGAGAGTTCATTATGCGTGGTAACGTAATGGATATGGCAGTCGGTGTTATTATCGGCGGAGCTTTCCAGAAGATCATTTCATCACTGGTTGATGACATTATCATGCCGGTTATCAGTCTTCTTACCGGTGGTATCGACTTCAATAACAAGTTTGTAGTTCTTGATGGCGGTAATTATGCAACACTGGAAGCTGCCAAGGAAGCCGGAGCTGCTACTCTCAATTACGGTACATTCATTACTGTAGTCATCAATTTCATCTTAATGGCTCTTGTAATCTTCCTTTTAGTTAAGTGCATGAACAATATTTCCGAGAAGTTCGCCAAGGAAGAGGCTGAGGCACCTGCTACAACAAAGATCTGCCCTAAATGTAAGAGCGAGATCAACATCGAAGCCACAAAATGTCCTTGCTGCACATCTGATCTTTAATCTTATAATACTTCAAAAAAGGGATTCAATCATCACAGATTGAATCCCTTTTAAATTACGCCTTAATTCTCCACTATATCTTAATCAAATGAAAATCCGATAGAATTTCCGATTGAACCAGAGCCCTGGATACCGAAGTCTACAGCACCGTGTGCAGGAATTGTTCCATTCCATGAAGCAGCTGTAATAACATAAGCTGAACCATTCTCTGATACTGTCACGCACCAGCTGGAATCGATCTTAACATCGGACTTGTTGAGTTTTAATGCCCAGTTGCTAACTGCGCTGTCAGAATTGTTAACGATTCTTAAGTTTACAGTGTAGCCTGTGCCCCAGCTATTGATCTGATACTCGAGGTCGAGATCACTCTCAACAACAACGATAGGATCTGGATCAGGATCAACGATAGGATCTGGATCTACGATAGGCTCTGGATCGGGCTCAACGATAGGATCTGGATCTACGATAGGCTCTGGATCGGGCTCAACGATAGGATCTGGATCTACGATAGGCTCTGGATCGGGTTCAACGATAGGATCTGGATCTACGATAGGATCGGGATCAGGCTCTACGATAGGATCGGGATCAGTTGTTCCGGGAGCTGTAAGAGCCTTCCAGCTCTTAACTGTAGCTTTTCCGAAAGAACCAACGAAAGCTAACTTCTGCTTGCCATCAACTTCTGCAATCTTAGCATAATACTCTTTGTACTCGCCGTATGTGTTGCCAATTCTGATTGAAGCAAGGAGCTCGCCGTCAGCAGAATCTTTTCTAACCTGAAGAACTGCAGGCTCATAAGACTTAGCCTTAACACCAATTACAGCTGCGCCCTTACTGAACTTAACATCTTTAACAACCCAATAATCGCCAACTTCTACAACAGCAGCCTCTGTTCCATCGGCCTCAGTTACATATTCAACACCGTTACCTCCAAAGCTGAGCTTAGCAGGAACATCTTTGTAAGGATCAACGTATGGTCCCTCTGAAGGAGTCTCAGTAACTCCGCCCTCTGCTGACCAATAATCAACAGTAAGTGAACCATAACCGCCAACAAAAGCAATAGCATTCTTGCCTGTAACATTCTTCATCTTTGCGGTGAAGGTCTGATACTGGCCATAGGTATTAGGAACCTTGATATTTCCAAGAACTGTTCCGTCAACACCATCTTTTCTAACTTCCAGTACAGCAGGTCCATCTGTTCTTGCTGTAATAGATAAGGATTTAAGACCATCACTGAAGTCTACATCCTTAACAATCCAGTAGTCGCCGGGATCTACGCTTGTAACAGCTGTGATCTTCTTTCCATCAACTACCTCAGGAAGCTTCTCAACTCCTGAACTCCCAAAATTAAGCTCTGCCTGAACGGTTCCATAAGGATCAACCTTAGGAGCAGCCAGAGCAGTTACTCCTGAATTTGCAGAAACACCTGTTGCTACAAGCAAACCGCAAAGAAGCATAGATACACCTTTTTTCATACAATAAAAACCCCCTGTAGTCTTTATAATGTTTAGTTGTAAAGGTTCTTAAACGTTTACGTATGCTCGAGCACTCTAATTGTAACAATTAACGTAATAAATGGCATGCCTGATATTGCTACCAGCATGCCATTTATTGCTATTTTTCGTCATTTTCGCCATTTTAGGCGCTTTACACATTTTATTTTTGTATATTTTGTGCAAATTTTCGCACAAAATAGAATTTCGTAAAATATAATCTGAAAATACAATAATTTATCTTATCAGCTATTCTCATTTACGTAAATTGAAAGTCTACTCTGAATAATATCTGCAACTTCTCTTGCGCTCTTCTGACCACTAAAGAAAGCTGATGCCTCTTCGTTGATAATCTCATTTACGCTAATGTTGCTGTTACTTATCAGTGTCAATTCCTTAATGAAATTGGTGACTTTAACCACATCCTCCTGTGTAAGAGGTCTGATAATAACTTCTGTTCCATTTATATAAACGGAATTGTCATACTCAACTTTTTTGCCCTTCTCCATGTAATATGGCCTTTCCATGGACTTGGCAGCGAATTTATCAAGACTGGACTTCCTGATTGGGAAATCATAAGAAATATTATCCTGGAAATCCTCAGTCAAAAATGATTTCAGGAATTCCCATGCTCCGTCTTTGTCCTTGCACTGAGTGCAGATGGCAAGCCTTATCTCAGGCTCAATGGTTGAATAATTAACTCCCATATCATTAGGAAATCCTATAAAAGATATTTCCTCACCAAAAATAGCATCTCTGAGATAAGTATAATCGTTGAAGCTCTGTAGATTGTAAATATCAAAAATAGCTTCATTATCTCTGTAAATAGTATCTTTAAAGTCATCCCAGGCACTATCACCGTATTCTACAGGAAGGCTATTGGCCATTTCCAGGAAATCAATAAATGAATCATTGTTAAAATAGCATTTTCTCTCATCCCAGTCTATGTATTTATCACCGGAGAACTTAAGACCCTGATTCATGAAGGTGCTTCTATCCGTCATGCCAAAAACAAACTGTTTATTGGGCTTAAGCTGATTTATGATTTCCTTACAGTCCTTGAAACTAAGGGAAGTTCTGTCTTCAACCAGCTTATTTTTGCAGGCAACAGTCTGTACGCTGAACACAGGGATTAGCTGATACAGCTTTCCATTGGTTTCGGAAGCATCAAGAATGTTTGTGATAAAATCTGATTTTGAGATCTCAGTGTCATTTCCAAACAAAGAATTCAAATCCACAAAAAGTCCCTTGTTCATATAGCTGTTTACAGGCGTATCATCGGAAAGTACCAGAATGTCAGGTGTATTTCCAGATACGATATCAAGATTAAGTCTGTCAGAAC
>JAEEGH010021560.1_pt1 | contig 13296 bp, 9 predicted proteins | sample 9134181 | NCBI WGS metagenome assembly JAEEGH01 (sample SAMN16246544, study PRJNA631951) | gut metagenome | biome: gut microbiome; feature: rumen; material: DP-attached | host: Bos | place: Iran: Karaj | collected 2018-10
GCAAATGAAGGCGACTATGATATGATACTTATGGATATTCAGATGCCTGTCATGAACGGTTATGAGGCAGCTGCGGCCATCAGAGCTCTTGGAACCGACTGGGCACAGACCATACCTATTATCGCCATGACTGCAAATGCCTATGCCGATGATGTTCAGCAGGCCTTTGATGCCGGCATGAACGCACATGTTACAAAGCCTATTGATATAAAGGTTGTTGAAAAGACAATCAGCGAATTTAAAAAATAAAACAGCAGAGAGGAGTTATTTGACATGAAGGGAATCAAAAAGGTTGCAGACGGAATTTTCTGGATAGGAGGGAGTGACAGAAGGCTTGAGAGATTTGAGAACATCTTTCCGATACCGGAAGGCGTTTCCTATAACAGCTACTTTATAGATGATGAGAAGACTGCAGTGTTTGATACTGCAGATATCACCGTGGCTGACCAGTACATTGAGAATTTAAAGGAAGCTCTTGGGGACAGGAAGCTTGACTATCTTGTAGTGCTTCACATGGAGCCGGATCACTGCTCACTTATAGATAAGGTGGTAGCTCTTTTCCCTGAAGTTACAGTAGTTGGTGGTAAGCAGACCTTTACATTTATGCAGCAGTTCTTCCCGCAGTCACAGGGCTTTAATAAGCTTGAGGTCAAGGAGGGAGACACACTCTCAACCGGTGTTCACACCTTCAGCTTCGTGACAGCGCCCATGGTTCACTGGCCCGAGGTATTATTTGCTTATGATGACAAGAATAAAGCTCTTTTATCTGCGGATGCCTTCGGTACCTTCGGAGCACTTGACGGCGGAATATTCGCGGATGAATTTGATTTTGAAAAAGATTTTCTTGCCTCAGCCAGAAGATATTATGCTAATATAGTTGGAAAGTATGGCCCTCAGGTACAGGCAGCCCTTAAAAAGGCAGCAGGACTGGACATTCAGATGCTCCTGCCTCTGCACGGACCTGTATGGAGAAAAGACCTTGATGTGCTCCTTGGTAAATATCAGAAATGGAGCACCTATGAATCTGAGGAAGATAGTGTTATAGTAGTATATGGCAGTCTCTACGGACATACAGCCAGCGCTGCTGAGGCAGTGGCTGCATCTCTCCGTGATAAGGGTGCCAAAGGCGTTAAGGTTTATGACGTCTCCGGAACGGATGTCTCATACCTCATCGGGGAAGTATGGCGCTGCAGGAAGATCGTCCTGATGTGCCCGACTTATAACAACGGGGTATATCCTCCAATGGAGAACTTCATAAACGATATGGCAGCACTTGGTGTGCAGAACAGGGTATTTGCCCTTGCTCAGAACGGCACCTGGGCGCCGGTTACTGGAAAGCTCATGAGTGAGAAGCTTTCAGGTCTTAAGAACGTAACCGTTCTTGAAAATGTACTTACTATCAAGAGTGCACTTCATACATCGGATGCAGAGGCACTCAATAACTTCACGGATGCGATCATAAACGCATAAGTGAAACAAGTTGGAGGTTTGTTGTGAAAAAAATGAATTTAATGAAAAGGATCCTTGCCGGAGCAATGGTGGCTGTGACTATGGTTGCTTCTGCAAAGAGTGCAGCAGTTGTTTCAGATGGCCGCGGAGCCGTGGCTGAAGCAGCCGGAAGACCGGTTAGCATCACATCCTGCACAATTCAGGGGGACAACGTTGTTGTAAATGTTTCATGCAGTTCTGTTCCTTCTTCATCAGACGGAAAGTTCTATCTCTATGCTGATGAGGTTTATCAGGACGGCTGTGTTGGCAAGATCGTTGCCGAGACAGCAGCAGGAACCAATGCCACATTTACTTTCCCGCTCAATCATTACACTGCAGAATCTAATCTTTCAAAGAAGTTCCTTGTAGCTGTAAAGAGCGGCTCAATGGTTCAGGTAAGTGACGAGCACTACATCACAAACCCTGAGGCTAAGGCTACCAAGACCGTAGCAAGAAATGACCACGGTATGAAGGGTATCCTTCCCAACAGCGCAGATGCAGCAACATTCAAGGATCTTGGAGTTGCTCAGATGGTCTACAACCTTTACATGGGTGATATTGTAGGCCCCGGGGATGGATCAAATGTAATTCCTTTCTCATATAACGGAGTAGATTATCAGTTCAACGGTGCAGCTCTTGCGCAGTATGACGGATTTGTTCGCTGGTGTCATGCCAACAACTTCCAGCTCACCATGACCATTCTCAACAACAAGACAGAAGCCGGTGCAGACCTTATCCATCCTCTTTCAAGAGATGCTCATGTTTGTCCCGGATATGCCATGAATACCAAAGAGGACGGCGGCACACAGCACCTTAAGGCTATCGCAGCTTTCCTTGCTCAGAGATATTCAGGTGGTGCATACGGAACCGTTGATAACTGGGTAATCGGAAACGAAGTAAACGCAAGAACAGAGTGGTATTACCTTAACTCAACAAACATCGAGCTCAATGTCAGCGAGTATGTTAAGGCTTTCCGTATCTTCTACAACGAGATCAAGGCTGTAAACGCAAATGCAAGAGTTTACACATCCTTCGATCAGGAGTGGAACAGAAAGTCAAATCCCGGATGCTTCCTTTCTAAGGAGTACATGGACAGATTCAATTACTACATGAACCGTGAGGGTAATATCGACTGGTCACTTTCAGTTCACCCTTACAATGCACCACTCTTTGATCCATATGCTTGGAAGCAGCAGTCACAGTATGTAAATACAACACTTGCAACTCCATACATCACAATGGAGAACATATATATCCTTACAGATTACATGTGCCAGGCATCTTACCTCAATCCTGCCGGAGCGGTAAGAAACATCTCTCTCTCAGAGATCGGCTACACATCAAGCTTTGGTGAGGATGCTCAGCTTGCATCTATCGTATATGCCTACACAATGGCTGAGAACAATCCATACATCTCAAGCTTCATTCTCTTTAGAGAGACAGATGATGCTCACGAGATGGAGAGCCACATTGCTCAGGGTCTTAAGAACCTTGACGGCAGCAAGAAGATGTCTTATGACGCATACAAGAATCTTGGTACAGCAAACGCCGCAGCTGTTAAAGCTCAGGCATCACAGATTATAGGACAGGACGTAAACGCCCTTGTAACAACAAGAACTTTCCTGTCAAGAAAAGGTTGGTTTTTGAACGATTGATATGGAAAGAGATAAAGAATTAGAAACACTCAAGAAAATTACAAATATGCAGAAGGACCTTTTGGGAAGCCTGTACGGAGACTTTTTCTCCGCAGCAGGAACAGGTTCTAAGCCTGAGACGCAGGGCTTTGAGCCAAAGAGTGAAGGTCCTAAGAACGGCAGCGTATACATTCCCCCTGAGGATAAGAAGAGAGCCGACGAGGCAAAAGCACAGGGAGGAGATGCAATTACCAATGCCAATGACGCCTTAGAGGAGGCGAAAGCTCTTTTTGCAAAAGATAATAATGTAAAGCCCGCCGAGCCCGAAGAGCCCAAGGAGCCTGAAGAGGATCCTATGGAGACCCTCGATAAGCTCATCGGCCTTACTACAATCAAGGATGATGTAAAAGAGCTTACGGCTTTTGTTAAAGTTCAGAAGGCAAGGCAGGAGCAGGGACTTAAGTCAGTTCCCGTTTCACTCCACCTGGTATTTACGGGTAATCCCGGAACCGGTAAGACAACTGTAGCCAGGATCATTGCTCAGATCTACAAGCAGATCGGCGTCCTCTCAAAGGGACAGCTCGTTGAGGTTGACCGTTCGGGACTTGTTGCCGGTTATGTCGGACAGACTGCGATAAAGACCCAGGAGCAGATCGCCAAGGCTAAGGGAGGAGTTCTTTTCATCGATGAGGCTTATGCCCTTGCACAGAAGGATGATGCTTTCGGTCAGGAGGCTATTGATACTATCCTCAAGGCCATGGAGGACAACAGAGACGACTTTGTTGTTATCGTAGCCGGATATACAGAGCCTATGAAGAAGTTCATTGATTCTAACCCCGGACTGAAGTCAAGATTTAACAAGTACATCGAGTTCCCGGATTACAACATCGATGAGCTTGAAGAGATCTTCAACATGAACTGCAAGAAGTACGACTACATCGTACCTGAGGATGTTAAGCATCAGATCAGAGCGCTTATCACAGCAAGGAAGATTGAGAACATCGACAACTTCGCCAATGCCAGAGAAGTGAGAAATCTCTTCGAGGAGATTATTACAAATCAGGCTAGAAGGATCGCTGCAATGGCGGAACCCAGCGAAGAGGATATGATGACCATTCTTTTGGAGGATCTTACCGATACGGTTAAGAAGCCTGAGGAAGAGAAGAAGGAAGAGGTTTCCGAGGAGGCTAAGGCTGAATCGGGGAATGAAGCTGCTGATACGGAGAATGAAGCTCCGGAAGAGATCGAGCCTTCAGTTGAAGCAACAGAAGAATAATTTAGGCATAATAAAAACCAGTCTACATAAGTAGGCTGGTTTTTTCGTCGAGGCGACAAGATTCGAACTTGCGGCCTCTGCGTCCCGAACGCAGCGCTCTACCAAACTGAGCCACGCCTCGATTGACATTTTTGATGCCGACTTACCTATTATAGGAGAAAATGCTGTGTTTCGCAAGGGCTATCGGCCAGACGAATATTTAATTATTTTTTAACATTCATTTCTGTCCGGATAACGTACAATTGAGGTGTGGAAAAATATAAAGGTGGGTACATGGGAGAAGAGACTTTAAGGGACAGAACTTATAAAGAAATATCCGATGGTGATTATCTGGATAACAGTCAGTACATGGTGGTGGCTGTTTCTCTTGGAGTTACGCATTTTTTGATGGAGTTCTTCTATATCTGGATTGGCTGCACTCCAATGATCATTATCAACATTTTCAGCTTTCTGTCGTATGTTGTCAGCGCGTTTTTGATATCTAAGAGAAGACATCTGATGACTGTATGGATAATGGAGGCTGAGATCTTTTTGCATGTGATTTTTGCCAGTATTTTCCTTGGGATTAAATGTGGATATCATCTGTGGCTCTTTGGTACATTCTCCAGTATATTTCTTCCTTTCTTCATTCCGAATCTGAGTAAAAGGCCCAAAAAGCAGATCGGAGTATATGCAATTGTTATATTGCTGGGCTTCGAGGCTCTTGTTTTCCTTGGAAAACACGGATACTTACCTACAAAATATAATGTTGATGAGGACCTGGCGGAAATACTTTACTACATAAATGCAGCTCTTGGGTTTATATCCATTATGATATACACCTCGATCTATAACCAGAGAATGGCTATGAAGAATGAAGAGATGACATATGTGGCCGAGCATGACTCGCTTACGGGAATCTTCAACAGAAACAAGATACAGGGTATCCTTGAGGCGGAAATTCTAAGAAAAGGTGACGTCCAAGAAGGAAATCTGTCAGTTGCCATCTTGGATGTTGATCATTTTAAGCAGATCAATGATACATACGGACATTTAACGGGCGACAGCGTCCTTAAGAGCATTACCGAATGCTTCAAAAAGTATCGTGACAAAGGCCTTATCTACGGAAGATGGGGCGGAGAAGAATTTCTTTTGATATCTCCCGAAACAATTTCCTATGATGAGTTCGGAGAAATGCTGGAGGATCTGAGGATGACCGTTGAAGCCCTGCAGCTTACTTCCGGAGGAGAGACTATCAAGGCCAGCGTATCCATAGGCGCAGCAGCTTACGAAGAGGGTTTAAGCATGGATAAATTCGTGCAGAGAGCTGACGAAAGGCTATATATAGCCAAGGAATCAGGAAGGAATAAAGTGATAGTCGGCTGAGAATCATTTTTCTAATACTTTTTCCCAGCGGTGTGAATGCTTGTTGTAATTAATCCTTTATCAGATGAATGCGCTCCCTCATCAAATTGTACCAGACTCTTTATCTTTTTAAATGAGTGGTATAATATGTGGTTTTTATAAAATGTTCTTATCAAATAAGGCCTTTGCAATGCCAGATGTTTCATTCTTGTTACAAATGATACATCATGTTCCAAGCCCATCAAGCAATATTTGCAAGAATCCATCATTTTAGTATCAGATATATAGGCCTCAAGTCTGCTCCGAAAATCACACGCAGATATCTTTACTCCATCCGTTATTCGCAAATCCTTGTCTAGTTTTATACCATGCCTCTTCTCAAGATAAAGGTTAGTTGTTTTTGGTCGCATACATTTATAATAATATCCATTAAAAATGCAGCAACCATCTACTATTCTTCTGCAATTATGATATCCTTGCTGTGCTTCACCTTCTGATATACTTATGGTGTCAATTTCATTAAAATAACCTATAGATTTGATATAATAAGTAAAGTTATGCTTTTTCGACAACGGTTTTAAATAATCAGAAATCACCTTTTCAGAATCTTTCATTTCCGGATAATGCGATATTTCCAAAACATCAATTGTATCCATTAATTGAGGTGATAATCTTTTATATAGTAAGCCGTTCGATAACACTCTATATATTTCGGCCATCTTCTTATCTCTTGCGTACGAAATATACTTATCCAGGTTCTCACATAATAATGGCTCTCCCCCCATAAATGTCATAAACCCAAAGTGAACATGTTTGGATAAGTTGTCTATATCCTTTATGAACTGTTCTAGCGGATAATAACTCTTATCTATTAGATTGGAATGACAGTTACACAGATCACAATTAAGATTACAATGCTCAACTACCGGAACCTCAGCATGAGGAATATATTTTTTTTCCATTATATTAAAATGCTCCCGCAATAATTTTACAAATCCGTAGTCAATGAGACGTTTCTGCTTGACTCACTTTTTACAAACGAAAACAAAACCGCGTACTTATCATATCACTTCATGAGCACATATTCTTCAAAATTTTCTCCATCATGACCGGTAGATTTTTTGCTTTTCCGGATTTTCTTTAAATGGAGCATCATATTCGCGATACTTGTTTTCGAAAAAAAGTTTCATTTTAAACATTAAGTTTTGAATTAATTATAAACTAATTATAAAGTAATTATAAACTCCGGTGTTTATTTTTAAAAGAATGTGTGTTATAATTCATAGACTGTAATGTCGGGTGATATTGACAATATGTTAACATAGTGTTGAATTGTGTGGAGAAAATGTTATGAATCGCTCAAATAGTGGAGCTTCTTTTGATATAGTACATGTTGTTTTGGACATATTTGTTCACGTCATATCGTTCATTATTTCTTACAATGTGTGGGGTAGAGGGATTTATACCGCTCATGAGTGGGGAGCCTTTGCAACGGTATACATTGTATCGATTATTATTTTCCTATTGTGCAACAGAACACTCAATATTTATAATTCAACCATTTTCTTTTATCTGGATAGAATCGTAAAGAGGGAGTCCGTTTCCTTCGCACTTGCAGTATGCTGTGCAGCGGTAATCTTTTTGAAGGCCTCTTATATAGAGTTTAATGTAGAATTCATGAGGGGACTCTGTTTAGTTACCTATGAAGTTATGATTCTGGAAATTCTGTTCTTTGAGAGGATATTGGACAGGATCATCATGCGTAAGTACATTTCCAGGGTGCTTTATGTTGGTAGTAAGGATTCCTACAACAAGTTCAGATATTTCCTTAAAAAAACATCTATCATCATCAACGAGATTGGCTATGTGAGCTATGATGATAATGACGATTCGCTGGAATACATTGGCAAGCTCTCAGACCTTGAGAAACTCATCAGAAAATACAATATCGATCAGGTCTACATGTTGCAGAAGAGGGATATGGATATCAACAACCTGCAGAAGTATGTGGATCTCTGTATTGAGATGGGGGTAACCTGCCGTGTTATTGTGGATACCTTCAAAAGGCGTAAGTCATTTTCCTATGTCAGCAGCATAGGAACATACCCCGTGACGACCTTTCACACTGTTACCATGAACACTGACGAGAGAGTATTTAAAAGACTCTTTGATATATGCTTTGCATTGGTGGCCATTGTTCTGACTTCTCCTATCATGCTTATAACGGCAATAGCTATTAAGCTTGACTCCAAGGGGCCGGTGTTCTTTAAACAGGTTCGTGTCGGCAAGAACGGAAGGCACTTTAAGATGTGGAAGTTCAGGAGCATGTACCAGAACGCCGATGAATTGAAATCCTCACTTATGGAGTTCAATGAGATCGAGGACGGCATGATGTTCAAGATGAAGGATGATCCGCGAGTTACAAGGGTCGGAAAGTTCATACGTAAGACCAGCATCGATGAGCTGCCACAGTTTTTTAACGTACTGTTTGGATCTATGAGTGTTGTGGGTACAAGACCCCCGACAATAGATGAGGTTGCCAAGTATTCCACTAAGCAGTGGAGGAGGATAAGCATCAAGCCCGGTATTACCGGAATGTGGCAGATAAGCGGAAGAAGCAGCATCACAGACTTTAACGAAGTGGTGGAAATGGATACCAAATACATCGATGAGTGGTCGCTGTGGCTTGACTTCAAGATTATTCTGAAAACAGTAGCAGAGATATTTATACACAAGAACGCGTATTAAACAGCAAGGGTTACATATCATGAAGATAGCAATGATAGGGCATAAGAGGATTCCATCCAGGGAAGGCGGAATAGAGGTCGTGGTTGAGGAACTGTCGACCCGTCTTGTGCAGATGGGACATTCAGTTACCGTCTACAACAGAAAAGGAAAGCACGTATCCGACAAGAATGCTGACCTGGAGGCTCACAAACTAAAAAAATACAAAGGTATCAGAATAGTTAACGTACCTACCCCGCAGAATAAGGCAATGAATGCTTTAGTTTCTTCTTTTGTTGCCACACTTTATGCGCTGGTTGGTAATTACGATGTTATACATTACCACGCCGAGGGTCCATGCATGATGCTGGTGATACCCCATTTCTTTGGAATCAGGACAGTTGCCACGATTCATGGTCTTGACTGGCAGAGATCCAAGTGGGGAGGCCTTGCTACAAAGGTGATAAAGCTGGGCGAGAAAATTGCGGCACTTTATGCGGATGAGGTTATAGTTCTTTCCACCAATGTCCAGCAGTACTTTAAGGACACTTACAACCGTGATACCATCTATATCCCAAATGGCGTCAATCCGACAGAGTTCAGGGATCCTGATATCATCACCAAAAAGTTCGGCCTTGAAAAGGAAAAGTATGTGCTGTATCTTGGCAGATTGGTGCCTGAAAAGGGTGTTACATATCTGCTGGAGGCTTTTTCCAAGGTAGATACTGACATGAAGCTTGTCATTGCCGGCGGAACCAGCCACTCAGATGAATATGTGGAACAGATAAAAGAAATGGCTGCGAAGGACAAAAGAGTTGTCCTGACAGGCTTTGTTCAGGGAAACCTGCTTGCTGAGCTGTACAGTAATACCTATCTGTATGTACTGCCCAGTGATGTGGAAGGTATGCCCATAAGCATTCTGGAGGCCATGAGCTATGGCAGGAAAGTCCTTGCAAGCGATATTCCTGAGAATTCAGAGGCTTGTCGCGACTATGCCATGTATTTCAAAAAGTCCAATGTTGATGATCTTGCAATGAAGCTCCAGGAAGCATTAAACCATCCGGATGCTTTTCATACCAAGGACGAAATCATGGAGTACTGCTATAAGAGATTTGACTGGAACAAGGTTACCGGAGCCAGTGTAAGGCTGTATATCGACGCGATTTTGAATGTTGAGAGGATAGACCAGGTGTAAAGTGTGGAAAGCTTAGGAATGATTTTGAGCATGAATGGCGGATTCATACAGGACCTTGCAGAAATATTAAAGAGAGAAACCGAGGGAATCAATATTGTTGACCACTTGTTAATGCTGGTGGTGGAAACGCTTGTGATATTATTACTTGGACGGGTATTCCTAAAAAAGGGATGGATCTCTAACAGGAAAGTTATTTATATCATGCTGGTACTGGCCTACATCAATATGCTGTTTTCTATTACAATATTCAATCGAATGCCGGGATCAAGGGAAGGAATCATCCACCTTAACATAAATCTCGGATTTGGACTCCGAACAGGTCACCCCTCATCATGGGTGCTCACATTCAGCCTTTTAAATATCCTTTTGTTTATTCCCTTTGGGATACTGGCTTACCCTATTTTCAGGAGTTATAAAAGGGTATTAAGGATATTGGTCGTTACAATGGCAGGAGCTTTAACCAGCCTTGCTGTAGAATGTATCCAGCTTGTGACCGGAAGAGGGATGTTTGAAATCAGCGACCTCGTTACAAATACGGCAGGGAGTTTTATAGGAGTGGTAATGGCAGCTGTTTTTTACCACATAAAAGAAAGAGTTATGAAGGGCAAGGCAACTAATATATGAAGATATTGTTTGTAAATAAATTTCTATATCCCAATGGCGGATCAGAGACCTACATATTTAAACTTGGAGAAGCTCTCACAGCCAGGGGACATGAAGTAGAATACTTCGGAATGGAGCACGAGGGCAGATGCGTCGGCAACAGGGTCAATGCGTATACCTCCGACATGGATTTCCACAATGCGAGTAAGCTCACTAAGCTTACATATCCGCTGAAGACCATCTATTCTACAGAAGCTCGCAAGAAGATAAGACTGGTTCTGGATGATTTTAAGCCGGATGTTGTACACCTCAACAATTTCAATTATCAGTTGACTCCATCCATAATCCTAGAGATTGTGAAATGGAGGAAGGAGACGGAGCATAAGTGCAAGATAGTATTTACTGCTCATGACTATCAGCTGGTTTGTCCAAACCATATGTGCAATAATCCTGCTACCGGGGAGAACTGTGAGAAGTGTCTTGGCGGTAGTTTTATAAACTGTACAAAAGGTAAGTGCATTCACGGAAGTACTGCCAAGAGCTTTATCGGAACCCTCGAGGCTTCTTTCTGGAAGCTGAACGGGGCCTATAAATACATCGATACATTCATTTGTTGCAGCAGATTTATGAAGACAAAGCTGGACACCAATCCGCTTTTTGCAAAAAAGACTGTGGCAATACATAACTTTATAGATAAAATTCCATGGGTCGATGTGCCTAAGGAAGATTATATATTGTATTTCGGAAGATTTTCTGAGGAGAAAGGCATTGGAACGTTGTTAGAAGCGGCCAAAAGAATGCCTGAAGTTAACTTTGTATTTGCCGGAAAAGGGCCACTTGAAGATCTCGTTGACAGCGTAGAGAATATTAAGAACGTGGGATTTAAAAGCGGTGATGAACTTGCGGACCTGATCCGCAAAGCCAGAGCTTCCGTATACCCGTCAGAGTGGTATGAGAACTGCCCATTCTCTGTAATGGAGTCGCAGCTCTATGGAACACCGGTTATCGGGGCAGATATAGGTGGAATACCTGAGCTTATACAAGCCGGTAAGACAGGACTTCTGTTCAGGAGCGGAGATGTGGATGAATTATGTGATAAGATCCATATCCTTTGGCAGGATGATGTCAAGGCTAAAGAAATGCATGATGCCTGCAAGGAGCTGAACTTCGATACGATAGATGAGTATCTTGAGAAACTGATGAAGATATATAGGTAACGGTGTAAACCTTTAAGTTATTATTATATTATGGAAATTTAACACATACTTAATAAAGTCATAAACGAAATAATGTTACAATTAATGTGCTTGCAAATGGTATTTTGCAAGCACATTTTTTCTATGTTTCAGGCATTGTAGTCAGACGAATTTTGTCAACCTTTCTATTTTCCGTAAGTTCGGGACAAGGAGGAAAGATATGCTCAAAAAAAGGCTTTTTGCTGTTGGAATCGCAGGAGTATTGGCAATAGCTACAATCGGCGCTGATAGTGTTACAGTACGCGCAGGCGAAGATGATGAGGTTATTCTTCTCAATTCGGAAGAACCTACGACTGAAGAGGTCGATGAAACTGATGAAGAAAACAAGTCTGATGAACCTCTTATTATCCCGGATTCGGAAGAAGATGCTGCTGATGATTCTGTAGAGGAAGAGGAACTTTCCGAGGATGCAGAAGAAGAGCCGGAAGAGGATGCCTTATCTGAGGAAGAAGAATTAGATCCAGAACTGGAAGCACTAGTAACGTATGACACATATTATATTGAATTTATTCCGGGCGATGGAAAACTTATTTCAAGTCTGGACTTTGGTGAAGATGTATCGAGCTGGGAGTACGATGTCAGCAGTGGAATAATGACTATCACTGTTCCGGGCGAAGTGAAAATTCTGAAATCTGTAAATTACGCACTTGTTGTTCCTGATGGCAGCAAGGAGTTTGACGGATGGTATTTTGATGAATCGTATTCAGAAAAAGTTGATTTCGATGAAGGCTTAACACTGGCGCAGGAAGAAAGAATAAAGTTATATGCGAAGTTTAACGAAACTGGATATCAGTTTGACGATGTTCCTATCGCAATGGATGAACCTATAGCCGAAGCCGCATTGCCATTGTCAGAAGGATTTGCATCAGAAGAATCATTTGCAATTAATGATGACATAAGTGAATATGAGCCTATTTTAGAGAAATCAATAGATTTCGAAGATGAAGAAGTGCCTGAAGCACCACCTGAAACTCCGCAGAAAGATTATGTAAATCTTGATGAGGCAGCGCTATCTGGTGATGTACCTTCTCAGACCTACAAGGAAAGTGGTGGTACTCCGCAGTCTGTCGGCGGCGATGTGATAAGCCTGTTTAAAAATGGCAGTATAACAGTCAGTGCAGGAGGAGAGGAACTTCAGTACGTAGATGATAAAGATGCTTCATCAATTTCAGAAGAAGGATATTATTTTACAGTTGTAGATCCAGCTGAAAGTAATTCTGATGTAAATCGTAATATAGATGGTGACAACTATGTAACTCTTGTTCCCACTGATGCACCGGAATACAACCTGGTTGAAGGAGAATTTGAAGTGCCTATTACCATCGATGGTGTGGAATTGGCTGTTCAGAGTGCTAATACAACGCTTTACTATGATGGAAATCCCGTACTTGTATATAACGACAATGGCAGTGTCAACAATGAGGAGACCGTAAAAAGACTTGGCGCTGTTATAACGGATTCCAACAATAATGTATTGTCCAGCGACCGCTATACCATCAGTTCGGTGAATGACAGTGCTAATAGAGGAGCGGTATTGGTGACATTCGAGGGCAAGCCTGAGCGTGGAGTAACAGGAAAAGTCACTCAGAATGTCAACATTGTCAGCAGAGAGCTTGTGAAAGCAGATGTGACAGTAAGCTTTGCTGATAAGAATTTGGATACTGCCAATGTACCGCTTGTTAATGGCGCAGCAACACCAGATGTTATAGTCAAACTGAATTCTAACGGAAAAGAGCTTGTCAAGAACAAGGATTACAACGTTGTTTATGTAAATAA
>JAEEGH010021562.1_pt1 | contig 13296 bp, 10 predicted proteins | sample 9134181 | NCBI WGS metagenome assembly JAEEGH01 (sample SAMN16246544, study PRJNA631951) | gut metagenome | biome: gut microbiome; feature: rumen; material: DP-attached | host: Bos | place: Iran: Karaj | collected 2018-10
TTCTTTGAACCAAGAGACGGAACTACCCGATGGGGCGGTTCCGTCTCTTTTTTGGTTAAGGGAAACAAAAAAAAGGAGGAACGCTGTTCCTCCTTTCTGGCGGTGCGGACGAGGCTCGAACTCGCGACCCCATGCGTGACAGGCATGTATTCTAACCAAACTGAACTACCGCACCATTTGGATTTGCAAAAGTAGACATTTTATCAATGCGAAAGTGGAATTTGAAAAAAAATATTTGCAGAATTAACATATTGTTATTTAACTATTTATAATAACAGAGTGGGGCAACATCGCATTTCAGGCCTGAATTCCGGAGTGTTTTTTGGAAGAAAATAAAAAAAGCGGCTGCATAAACGCAGCCGCCAAAAACTATTTACAAATTACCATGATTCTTATTCCTCGCAGGATTCAGTCATCACTTTTATATGGTCATTCAAGACCTCAACCACACCACCTTTGAGAATAAAGTGTCTGGTTTCACCGGAAACCTCCATCTTTGCCTTCCCGTTACCCAAAGCGGCAATCAAGGGGGCGTGGCCCTTCAGAATCTCAAACAACCCGTCCGCACCAGGCAACTGGAGCAGTGAAACCTGATCCCAGCTTTGCTCTGTTTCCGGAGTGATAATGTCTACTCTCATGCTTATATTATATTAAAAGGTTACTTTTCGCTTTCAGCCAGCAGTTTCTTACCCTTTTCGATGGCCTCCTCAATGGTGCCGACCAAGTTGAAGGCAGCTTCAGGATATTCGTCCACCTCACCGTCCAGAATCATGTTGAAGCCCTTGATGGTATCCTCAATGTTCACAAAGACACCCTTAAGACCGGTGAACTGTTCGGCAACATGGAAAGGCTGGGAGAGGAAACGCTGCACACGACGCGCACGGTGAACAGTAAGTTTGTCCTCCTCGGAGAGTTCGTCCATACCCAGAATGGCGATGATATCCTGCAGCTCGTTGTAGCGCTGCAGAGTCTCCTTAACACGCTGGGCTGTCTTGTAATGCTCCTCGCCCACAACATCCGGCGAAAGGATACGCGAAGTGGAATCCAACGGATCCACGGCCGGATAGATACCAAGCGAAGAAATCTTACGGCTCAACACCGTGGTGGCATCCAAGTGGGAGAAGGTGGTGGCAGGCGCCGGGTCTGTCAAGTCATCGGCAGGAACATAGATGGCCTGCACGGAGGTGATGGAACCTCTTGTAGTGGAGGTGATACGCTCCTGCATCACACCCATTTCCGTCGCAAGGGTCGGCTGATATCCCACCGCAGAAGGCATACGTCCCAACAAAGCGGAGACCTCGGAACCGGCCTGGGTGAAACGGAAGATGTTGTCCACAAAGAAAAGGATGTCACGTCCGGTGGAATTTTCGTCACCATCACGGTAGTGCTCGGCAACAGTCAGACCGGAAAGGGCAACACGGGCACGGGCCCCAGGAGGCTCGTTCATCTGTCCGAAGACCAGAGTGGCCTGGGATTTCTCCAGTTCGCTCTTGTCAACCAGGCTCAGATCCCAACCGCCCTTTTCCATGCTCTCCATGAATTTGTCGCCATACCTGATAACGCCAGACTCAAGCATTTCACGCAAAAGGTCGTTACCCTCACGGGTACGCTCGCCCACACCGGCGAACACCGACATGCCGGAATACTTCTTTGCAATGTTATTGATCATCTCCATAATCAGCACGGTCTTGCCCACACCGGCACCGCCGAACAATCCGATTTTACCTCCCTTCATGTAAGGCTCAATCAGGTCAATCACCTTGATGCCGGTATACAGCACCTCGCTTGAGGTGGAGAGGTTCTCAAATGTGGGGGGATCGCTATGGATGCTCTTGTATCTGTCGGTCTGCACCTGATCCATGCCGTCAATAGTTTTGCCAATCACGTTCAGCAGACGACCGTTAATGTTGGTGGCCGGCATACGGATTGTATGGCCTGTGGCCACAACCTCCATTCCACGGTGCAAGCCGTCCGTGGAGTCCATGGCTATGCAGCGCATGGTGTTCTCACCGATATCCTGCTGGCACTCGAAAACGATGACCTCGCCGTTTTCACGGGTCACCTCCAATGCGTCATAAATGCGGGGCAGCTGCTCCTGCGAGTCAAAGGTTACGTCAACAACGGCACCAATTACCTGCGCAATTTTGCCGATTACTTTTTTATTCTCTTCCATTAGCTTGTTATTTAAGCATTTAGTATTATTCTAAAAAACGGTTTTCAGATTTACAAAGTAACACATTTTTTCAATACCATCCTCTGTTTTTTCCAACTTTTTTTTATTTCCACATTGGATGGAATCCTATTGCTTTTTTACGGATATTTGCATTTTGATTTTGACAATGCAAATGAACCGCCAAATACTGCACGGAACCATCATCCACGGAGACCGTATCGGCCGCACAATAGGCTTCCCGACCGCCAATCTGCAGACAACCGACCCGTTGCCAGAAAGAGGGGTCTACGTGGCCCGCATGACCTGGGATGAGGGGCAAGGATTCGGAATGCTGAATATCGGCACGCGTCCGACTGTTGGTGGCGCTACCCTGCGGGTGGAAATGCACCTGCTTGATTTCCAAGGAGACCTATACGGAAAGAGGGTTTCGGTCCGGCTGCTGCATTTTCTGCGCAGGGAGATGAAATTTGCCGGCACGGAAACGCTCAGGCGGCAGCTGATGGCTGACCGTCGGCAGACAGAGGACTATCTCCACGAACATATTTGGAACGACAAAACTGAAGACAATGAATAGGCACCTTCTGATAACAATTATCATCCTATGCACCGTAAGCGTACAGGCACAACTCTTTAAGGGAGGAGTGGAATTGGGGCTGCTCGCCTCCCAAGTGGACGGCGACAACATGACAGGCTACCACAAGCCCGGATTGCACGCCGGTGCATTCACCTATGTGCCGTTACGGGAGGACAACCTGCAGCTGCAAACCGGAATTTATTACATGCAGAAAGGCTGCAAAGCCACCAATACAAGATCGACGGGCGAACTGAACACATACCATATGACCCTGCACCAGATCGGAATGCCCTTTATGATCCGGTTTAACTGCCAGAAACCATACCGGTTTGAAGCCGGGTGCATAATGGACATCATGCCGATTATCCGTATCCGGATGAATGGAGACCTGTACGAATTCAGGCCGGGAGATAAAGATTATGAAGACTTTAATTTGTTTGAACTGGCCGGTTTCTGCGGAGTGCAATGGCAACGGGACGAACATTGGGGGGCACACCTGCAGTTCATGTATTCCCTCACCCCTATCGGAAAAAGCCATTACATAAGCAGCGGATTGAGGAACAACAGCCTTCTATTAAAAGTATCCTATACATTCTAACATAAAGACCATGAGCAAGATTTTGATTATCGGAGGAGTGGCAGGCGGGGCAAGCCTTGCCGCACGGTTGCGCCGGTTGGACGAACAGGCGGAAATAATCCTGATAGAAAAAGGGCCGCACATCTCCTACGCCAATTGCGGACTGCCATATTATATCGGAGATGCGATTCCGCAACGTGAGAAGCTGTTTGTGCAAAGCGTAAGCGGTTTTTCACAGCGTTTCAATATTGACATTCGCACGCTTTCGGAGGCCGTTCAAATCATCCCGGAACGTAAAACCGTCCGCATCCGGCAGACGGAAACCGGCGAAACCTATGAGGAAAACTACGACAAACTGCTGCTCTCCCCCGGAGCGAACCCGATAGTGCCCGATTTGCCGGGCATCCGGAGCGAAGGCATATTCACGCTGCGCGATGTCACCGATACTGACCGCATAAAACAGCACATGCGGAAGCATAACGTGGAGGATGCGGTTGTGGTCGGCGGCGGATTCATCGGACTGGAGATGGCTGAAAACCTCACCATGGCCGGACTGGAGGTCCATCTGGTGGAGAAGGCTCCACAGGTAATGACACCTCTTGACCCCGAAATGGCCAACTTCATACACCAGAAGATGTACGACAACGGCATCAGCCTGCATCTGTGCTGCGGAGTCACCGCCTTCGAGCCGGACGGCCCAGCCATCAGGGTGCATCTGGACAACGGCACGGAGATCAAGACCTCCATGGTGTTGCTATGCATGGGTGTGCGCCCAAACACCGCACTGGCCGAAGCGGCCGGACTGCGCCTCGGCTCCTTGGGTGGAATTGCCGTAAACAGCTACATGCAGACCTCCGACCCCGACATCTATGCGGTCGGCGATGCGGTGGAGATTCCGCACATGCTGCTGCAACATCCTGTGCTTCTGCCATTGGCAGGACCGGCAAACAAGGAGGCGCGGATCGCAGCCGACAACATCGCCTTCGGCAACCACCGCCAATACAGGGGATGCATCGGCACAGCCATCGCCAAAATTTTCGACCTGCACGCAGCAACAGTCGGTCTGAACGAAAAACAGCTGGCAAAAGAGGGTATTCCATACATCGCATCCCACACCCACTCGGCCTCCCACGCCAGCTACTATCCGGCATCCAAAATGGTGGACACCAAACTGCTGTTCCATCCCGAAACCGGGCAGATTTTGGGAGCACAGATCATCGGCATGCAGGGGGTTGACAAGCGGGTTGAGATGATTGCACAAATCATAAGGCACAAAGGAACTGTGGAGGATCTATGCGAAACCGAACAGGCCTACGCCCCTCCCTTCGCCTCGGCGAAAGACCCCGTAAACATGGCCGGATTCGTCGCCGAGAACATCCTGCACGACCGCTACCGCATCATCCAGTGGAACGAATGGCAGAAACACGACAAGAGCGGCACACTGCTGCTTGATGTGCGCACGCCCGAAGAGTTCCGCATGGGGCATCTGCCGGAAGCTGTGAATCTGGAAGTGGATCATCTGCGGGAGAACCTCAACCAACTTCCCAAGGACAAGGAGATAGTGATTTACTGTGCCATAGGCCTGCGCGCATATATCGCATACCGCATCCTGACACAGCACGGCTTCACAAACATACGCAGCATTTCAGGCGGGTACAGGACCTACCAGATGGCCGTAAGGAAATTCTGAAACTGTCAGCGGCGCTTTTTAACCGAGAAACCGAACGACCCGAGCTTTTCACCAAGGGCATAATACTTCCCATGTGAATAGGCGATCGGATGGGCATGGTTCAGCTGGAACTCCCCGGTGGTATGGTCCATGAGCCGTTCATCCGCATCAACCGCAACCACCCGTGCAATGAACATGTCATGCGAACCCAGCTCCTTCAACTCTGTCACCCTGCATTCGATGTTCAGCGGCGATTCGGCGATGAGCGGTGCCTGCAACAGCTGCGCCTTTTCGGGGGTAAGATGCATCTCCTTGAACTTGTTGACATCACGACCTGATTTCACACCGCACCAGTCGGTCGCCCGAACCAACGGTTCCGTGGTGAGATTCAGGACAAACTCCCCTGAATCGCGGATAATCCGGTGCGAAAAGCGCTCCTTCCGGATCGAGACATAGCACATGGGCGGATCACTGCACAACGTGCCTGTCCAGGCCACAGTGAGGATGTTTGGTTGCTCCATGGTACCACAGCTGACCATCAGTGCAGGCAGCGGATAAACCAATGTGCCGGGTTTGAAAGCCACTTTTGTCATAACAGCTCTTTTGGATATGCAATGAAATATTTACTGACACTTTCTGACAACATTCTATGGTTCAGATGGTCTGACAATTCCTCCAGCGGACGCACGCGCCCGTCCTTCTCCAGAATGAAAATTGACTCAACCTGCTTGTTGTAGGCGCGGTTTTCCATCTTTCCGGAGGAGAGCATGTAGTCGGACTCCTCTTCGGAAAAAAGAAGCTGCTGCCGTATGGCGGCCATTTTGCTGTCGACAACCTCCTTTGGGAAAGGGGTTTCCGAAAGTTCAATCCGGAACAGGTTGCGATCGCACAACCGTCCCGACAAATCGGAAAGCACCCTGTCCGGACTGTTCCGCCATTGTTTTACCGCATACCAGATGTCACGGTCGTCCAAATCGGCATATCCTGCAAGCAACGCAGGGTCACGCCTGAAATCATCCATGGTGTAGTCCCGTTCAAAAAACAGCTGCATGGAACGCGGCAGGAAAAAACCGGGGCTGCGCTTCCACAACGTCTTGGCCCGCCGCAGACAAAGCACCAGCATCACCTCCGCCACATGCACTGTCTTATGCAGATAGACCTGCCAGTACATAAGCCGGCGGGAAATGATAAACTTCTCAATGGAATACAATGCCTTGACATCCGCCACCAACTGGTTGTCCGCAACATTCAGCATCTTGATGATGCGCTCCGTGCCGATCACACCCTCCGCCACTCCGGAAAAGAAACTGTCACGGGTCAGGTAGTCCAGCCGGTCAACATCCAATTGTCCGGAGACCAACTGGTGCAGAAAACGTTTGGGATAATTGTCCGTAAAGATGCGGATGGCAAGATCGAGCTTCCCCTCATACTGTCTGTTCATCTGCTCCATGAAAAGCGTGGTGAACTCCTCATGCGTCATGGATGGGATGAAGGTCTTCTCCAGCAGGTGCGAAAAGGGACCGTGACCTATATCGTGGAGCAGAATGGCCACCTGTGCCGCCTCATCCTCCGCATCAGTAATTTCCACCCCTTTGTATTTCAAGTTATCCAAGGCCTGACGCATCAGATGGAGCGCACCTAACGAATGCTGGAAACGGGTATGGAGCGCACCTGGGTAGACCATACTGGAAAGACCCAACTGCTGGATATTGCGAAGCCTCTGGAAATAAGGATGCTGTATCAGGTCAAAGACCAGATCGTTTGCTATTGTGATGAATCCGTATACCGGATCGTTGATAATTTTCCGTTTGTTCATCGCCGTTCCCCTCCCATTTTCCGGACATCCGACAAGCTCAAACATACGAAGGTGTTCCTACCTTCCGGAGAAACAGAAGGGAGCGAACATTGGAACAGATCGTGCAGAATTGCCTCCATCTCGGTTTGGGACAACGCAGTGCCGGTACGCACCGCCATAGTGCGTGCAAGGGAACGTGCCAGATTTTCCCTTCGCCCCAACCGCAGGGAGATAAGATTGCACTTGAAGGATTCCAACAACTGTTCCAACAGCTTCTGTACAGGCTGTTCTGTCATATCGGACGGAACGCCGTGTACAATCATGGCATTGCGTCCGAAGGGCTCCATATCAAAACCGATTTTCCTGAAATCGGCCAGCATGTCACGAAGCGTTTCGGCATCCTGTGGGGAAAAGGTGACCGATTCCGGAAAAAGAAGCTGCTGCATAGGAGCAGGCTCCTTTTTCTCCAACTGACCCATAACACGCTCGTACAGGATTCTTTCTGAAGCCGCCTGCTGGTCGATGAGAAGAAGATTGTTTTCATGGCAGGTCACGATGTGGCTGCAGCACCATTGGAACATCGGCACCTCGCCCTTACCCTGAGACGATTCCCCTTCAGGCAGGGCCATCTCCATTTGAGCCGGAGTATCCGATACGGATTCCGTTTCAGAATGTGCATCCCGCAACGATGCATATATCTGCTGCAATGGTTCGGACACCCCTGAAGGCGTATGGCCGGCAGGAATCCCATATCCCTTTTTGGATCCATCCCGCTTTTGGGAATGGAAAGGATTGTAATCAGGATTATAGGAGATTACAGGAGGTTTCGGCACCCCTCCGGTAGGAACCGTGCTGAAATCAAACGGTGAAGGTTCGTCAAATTCGATATGCGAGGAGATGTTGAAACTGCCTATCGCATGGCGTACTGCCGCCCGCAAAAAGGAATAGATAACCTTTTCCTCGCTGAACTTGACCTCAATTTTGGTCGGATGGATGTTGACATCTATTTTGGAAGGATCCACGTCAAAATAGATGAAATAGATCGGATGATGGTCCGCAGGCAACAGCTCCTCCAAGGCCGAAGTGATGGCATGATGAAAATAGGGATGTCTGAAATAACGTTGGTTCACAAAGAGATACTGTTCACCTTTGGTTTTCCGCGCAGCAGCGGGCGTACCGATAAAGCCCTCTATCCGCGCCACCTGGCTATCCTGCCGGACAGGCAGGAGCTTCTCCTTGTAACTGTTTCCAAAAACATTTACAATCCTCTGCTTTAACACAGCCTTAGGCAGATTATAAACTTGTTTGTCGTTGTGGTACAATGTGAAAGCCACCTCGGGCGTAACTAACACCACCCGCATGAACTCATCCAAAATATGGTTGAACTCCACCGAATCCGATTTCAGGAACTGCCTTCTGGCCGGCACGTTGAAAAAGAGGTTCCGCACCAGAAAAGTGGTTCCCTTCTCACAGGAGCAGGGAGCGTTTTCCCGACAAACCGCCCCTTCAAACAACAGCCTTGTGCCCAAAGCCTCACCTTCAGGACGTGTCTTCAACTCCACATGGGCGATGGAGGCGATGGAGGCCAGGGCCTCCCCACGGAATCCCTTTGTCTGCAGAGAAAAGAGATCTTCCGCGGAGCTGATTTTTGAAGTGGCATGGCGTTCAAAGCAGAGCAGCGCATCCTCCGGGCCCATTCCGCAACCGTCATCGGTAACCTGAATCAACGTCCTGCCGGCATCCTTCACAATCACATCCACACGCGTGGCTCCGGCATCAATGGCATTTTCCATAAGCTCCTTCACCACGGAGGCGGGACGCTGTATGACCTCGCCCGCCGCAATCTGGTTGGCAACCGCCTCAGACAACAAATGAATCCGGTTCATGGCAATCTGGACATTACCAACAACAGCACAAACAGAATAAGGGCAAAAATCCACAATCGGTTCAACGGAACGCGATGATGCTTTTTCTGATGCTCCAACCCGTTATGGATGCGCGTGCGCATCTCCTGCGCCTTGCGCTCCTCCTCGCTGAGATTCCCAGTGTCCTTATCCGCTGTGGCAGGACGGTAGTAACGGGGCTGATAGTTAAACTTGCGGTGCTCCCTTTCGGGTATTTTTACAAACAACATGTTACGACTTTTTTACATTTGGGTCACCAGACAGACCGCATAGGCCGAAACGCCCTCACCACGACCGATAAAGCCGATGTTTTCGGAGGTTTTGGCCTTTATGCTCACATCGGACGGGGAAACGCCCATGACCTCTGCCAGCCTTTGCTGCATGGCCGGGATGTGCGGATTGATCTTGGGTTTCTGAATTACAATTGTGGTGTCCGCATTGGCTATATCCCAACCCTTTTCCCGCACCATCCGGCAGCATTCGCGCAACAGGATTGTGCTGTCAGCACCGGCGTATTTCGGGTCGGTATCCGGAAAATGGTATCCGATGTCACGCAGGTTGAGTGCGCCGAGCAGGGCATCACAGATGGCGTGTATAAGAACATCAGCATCGGAATGTCCTACACATCCCGATGCTGATGCTATATGTACTCCACCTAAAATCAAAGGCCTGTCTTCCGCCAGACGATGGGTGTCAAAACCGAAGCCGACCCTGATTTTCATTCCATTCCCTACTAACGTTGGATGGAAGCCTTTGCGTCAGGAGCGTTGATATCAAAGGAGAGGCTCAAACGCACGGTGTTCTTCAACGGATGGGTTCCGGACAGGCCGTCCACCGGAAGCACAGCGATGTAGGAGGCGTCGAAATAGACGATGCTATATTTCAGGCCGGCACCGAAGGTGAAATATTTACGTGCGCCTTTGCCCTTGGCTTCGTTGAAATAACCGCAACGGACAGAGAAGAGGTCGTTGTAGGTGTACTCAACACCAAAATTGAGGATGTACTCATCCAGCTCCTCACGGATACCGCCGGGGGCGTCGAACCAGGAGCGGTAGAGAGCGTCGATCACGGAAACGTCGCGCGGATCCTTTGCGGTGATCATTGTCTCAGCCTGGTCAACCACCTTCGTGACCTTGCCGTTCACAGTGTCGTTCTTATAGGAGACCGTGCTCGGCACCAACAGCTTGTTGACATCGAACTCGAAGGTCAGTTTGTTGAACTTGTCGACATACATGGTGTAGGCGACACCAAGACGGAAATTGGCAGGGAGGAAATCCTTCTCCATATCGGCGGAGTAGGAAATCTTGTTACCAATGTTGGAAATGGTCAGACCGGCACCGATCAGACTTTTGTAAAGGTTATTCGCCTTCAGTTCGGTCTGATAGAACAGCGACACGTCAGCCGCACCGGCAAGACCCGGTTTCAGATCACTGGTGTTAGTCGAGACATCGCTGACCGTGGTCAGGTTTGAATAGATGAAACGTCCGGTCACTGCCATGGAGAAGTTGTCCGTCAACTTGCGGGAGTAGGCGGCATCCAGGGCAAACTCGTGAGGTTTGACATTCTCAAAAATGGCTGCACCGTCGTAATCGGTAATGTCCATTTCACCCAACGAGAAATAGGTCAGGGACATGGAAATGGCATCCAAGGATGAGAGCTTCACATGACCGGCAAGGTATGCCATATAGATGTCCTGCAGACCGAGCCCCAGACCTGCCAGCCATGGGCTGTAAGTTGCCGAGACACCGAGTTTGCTTTTGGAGAAAGCGTACTTTGCGGCATTCCAATGCTGGGCGTTCATATCATCCGGAAGGGCGACACCCACTTCACCCATTCCACCGGTACGGGCGTCCGGCCCAACTTGCAGGAAGGAGACCGCCGTGGTCAACGGGCGGATTGTACTTCCGTTATAATACTGTCCGCTTCCCGTATAACCGGATTTTTTGGACTGGGCATTCACCGATGTTGTTCCACAAAGGATAACAAACATCAAAAAGAGACCGACCGATTGCTTCAATTGCTTCAACATTTGCGTCTGTATCATAATTGTTATTATTGAATTATTATCTAACTAAATTTCTATTCCATTGACAAAGTGCCCTTTATAACAAATCTGCATATAAGGGGACGCTCCACCAATTGGAACTTGCAAAAGTATATAAATTATGCTTATGAAAATTGCAATTGCACATTTTTTTTTTCACACTACAAAATAACCAGCTTTTCTGTCCGCTCCTGAACCTTCCCATCGTCCGTTCGCACAGTGATTTTATAAAAATATACCCCCTTTGCGAGACGCCCTCCGAAATCATCGCGGCCGTCCCAGTTCACAGGTCCGCACCGGTACGATTCCGCATATTCCGTATGAGTGAGGGTCCGGACAAGCCGTCCCGACACCGTGAATACCTGGATGCGCACCTCCAGCGTTTTGTTGACCTGGTTATGCTCGAAATAGAACGAGGTGTGCGTGGTGAAGGGATTGGGATAGTTCAGCACATGATCCAGCTTCAGCTCCTTTTCATCCGCCACCTGAAAACGTATTGAGGCCTCCCCACGGTTATTCAGGACATCCCATGCGCGCAGTTCGAGCGTATGCTCCCCTTCCGGCAGCCCGGAGAGCAGGTATCGGACTGTCCCGGCCAGACTGCTGTTCTCCATACACTCGAAATAGTCATTCAGAATCATACGGTTCGCCTCATCCTGATCCAGAACCGCAACGATGTCGTGACCAATGCCGATGCCGGCCGTATTGACCCCGTTCTCGTCACGTATCTCCGCAAGCAGTGTGGGATGGTTGCCGACAGTCCCGCCGCTGACAAACGACTCATCATTCAGATAGAGACGGATTTCCGGACCATTGTTGTCCGCAATCACCGTATCGCACACACCACCGATCCATACTGAATCGTAGCCGTTGGCATCAGTCCGGTCCCCCTGCGCATAGTAGCTGACCTTTCCATACCCATAATCGTAGTTGATGTCCTTCGGCAGCAGGAAACCGAACCTGAAACGTCCGTTCACGACAGAAATCTTACCTTTATATAAGATGTTTTTCTGCAACTGGAACTCCCTCTCCACGCTGTTGCTGTTGTTCAGAAGGGTTTTTACGGTGGAGGACTTGTCGTATATGGTAGGGTAGATATACCCGTTGAACTGCGGGTCAACCGAGCCGTCGGCACCGCAGACGTGCCCGCTGACCGTCACATAGGACAAGGCCTGCAATGTGTCCCTGAGAAGTTCCGAAAAACCGTTCACACTGTCCGTCCGCACCATCCGTTTCGGGAAGGCAAGCGTCATGGAAGGGTCTCCGAAAAAGATGTACATTTGCACCATCCCACAATTGTTCTTCGCATTCGCGAACACCTCCCCCATTGTCAGGTGGCCGCCGAGACTGTCATCCTGCAGGGCATTCCGGAACAGCTGGAGGCCGAACGATTCGTTAGTCGCCCCGTAGGAGCTGCGGGAGGCTGAAATCACACCGATGGCGCCGCCGTCCGATTTGAAAAGCATCTCCTCAGAAGGTGAAATGGAACTCAGACGGTCATAGGCTCCGAACGAGCATGAGCCGGCATAGAATAAAGGAAGGTTGTACCGGTTGCTCCAGCCGTTGATGTCGGAGCGTTTCAGAAAACGCTCGTGCGCCCAGCCGTTATCCCCGCCATGGCCCATATATGTCAGCCACAGACAGCCTTTGTTCACCCGTTGGTTCAAAGCCTCCGTGGCATCCGGATAACGCTGGCCCTGCGAGGTCGAGACCTTCCTGTAGGCATCCAAATAGATTTTTTCAACATTATAGACCGGATAATTGCCGGTCACATATCTGGCGATATTGTCCGCATTGGAAAAGTGCCCCATGTCATCCGCATCATCATCCGCACAAAAAGCTATGATGTTGCGCCAATCCGCAAGATTTTGGACCACATTGGCGGAACCTCCGCCCAACAGCTCCATGGATGCATACTGCATAATCTTGCGCACCACTACGGAAGCCTGCGAGGCGGTGCTTGCCGGGATACGCCCGACACCGGCGTCCATTGTACCGGAATTGCCACTCCCCTCATAATTGTCCAATTTCACGAAAAAATCGTCAGTGGAGAGGCATCCGTCCACATCAAACACGGCTTCCTCCTGATAATTCGGAATATAACAGCTTCCCGTGCCCTTCCTGTTGCGGAAATCATACGACACCTTCCCGAAAAGCAGCAAATTCTTCGGAGGGTCGGACGGATACCGTTCATATAACATTTTCATAAAATTACGGATCGCGGAGATATCCTGTGCGCCACTTCCGAACTCGTTATAGACCTGCGTTGTGGTCACAACGGCAACCCGCATGCCGTCGTTGCTGCGGCGGAAAGCGGCCAGCTGCTCCGCGGCTGACTGGAATGACGGATGGGTGACAATCACCAGATCCACCGCCTCCAAAGAGTGCAGATCCTGGTGCGGCACAGCACCCACAGGAACCACCTCATACATGGCAGAACCGTAAAATGAGACGAACTCGCGCAGATTGTCGGACGGGAGACGGAACGAAATGGAGCCGTCCCCATTGTCGGTTGTAACAACCTCCCTGCAACGGAACGGATCGGTCACATCCCAAACCG
>JAEEGH010021563.1_pt1 | contig 13296 bp, 11 predicted proteins | sample 9134181 | NCBI WGS metagenome assembly JAEEGH01 (sample SAMN16246544, study PRJNA631951) | gut metagenome | biome: gut microbiome; feature: rumen; material: DP-attached | host: Bos | place: Iran: Karaj | collected 2018-10
CTATAGGCGAACACCCGTGGAGAGTATAACATGATTCCCCTAAAAGGGTAACCCCCAAAATGTAAAAAAATAGAAATCCTGATGTGAGGTATGAAATGTTCATCACATCAGGATTTTTTATGGAAAGGAGGCCTATCATGGCATTTTTCTCAACAGCAATAACAACCTTACAGACAATAGTGATCCTCATAGGCGCAGGGCTTTGTGCATGGGGCGGAATCAACCTCATGGAAGGGTATGGAAATGACAACCCCGGAGCCAAGTCACAGGGGATCAAACAGCTGCTTGCGGGCGGTGGAGTGATACTCATTGGCATGAAGCTCATCCCCATGCTTGCAACACTTTTAGTGTAGGAAGGAGGCACCCATGCTGGACGGACTTATAGAAGCAATCGAAGAGTGGGTGCGCGGGATACTGACCGAGATGATCCTAAAAAACATGACCACCATGTATACGGATGTCAACGAAAAGACAGGGCTTATCGCTTCAGAGGTGGCAAAGACACCACAGGGCTGGAATGGCAGCATTTACTCCATGATACGGGGACTGTCGGATTCCGTGATGCTACCCATAGCTACCATGGTGATAACCTTTGTCCTCTGTTATGAGTTGATATCAATGATCATGGAGAAAAACAACATGCAGGACTTCGATACATGGCTATTCTTCAAATACTTCTTAAAGATGAGCATAGCCGTATATGTTGTCTCCCATACCTTTGATATCGTCATGGCAATCTTCGACGTGGGGCAGCACATAGTGACAAGCGCATCCTCGGTTATCTCAGGAAGTACTGCGGTAGATATTTCCGACATGATGACAGACATGGAGACAAAGCTTGAGGCCATGGAGATGGGTGAGATGATCATACTCACATTTGAGACCTTCCTTGTAAGCTTCTGTCTGAAGATCCTCTCCATCATCATTACAGTCATCCTCTACATACGTATGGTGGAGATCTACCTGTATATAAGCGTATCACCTGTGACTTTTTCCACCTTTGGCAACAAGGAGATCGGGCAGATCGGTAGCAACTACGTAAAAGGGCTCATTGCCCTGGCATTCCAGGGATTCTTCATCATGGTGTGTGTAGGCATCTATGCGGTGTTGGTGTCCACGATCCAGATATCGGATGACATCCACTCGGCACTCTTTGGAGTGATGGGATATACGGTAATACTGGCATTTTCGCTTATGAAGACCGGATCCCTTAGCAAGTCGGTATTCTCGGCACATTAGAAAGGAGGGCTCATGGCATATGTAACAGTACCCAAGGACCTTGACAAAGTAAAAAACAAAATAGCGTTTAATCTCACCCTCCGGCAGATAGTGTGCTTTAGTATCGCAGGAGTGATGGGAGTCCCGCTTTACTTTATGACACGGCCCGTCATTGGGGTATCAAATGCCTGCATAGTAGCGGTGCTTGTAATGCTTCCCGCATTTTTCTTCGCAATGTTTGAAAAGGACGGGCAGACAGCAGAAAAGATCCTTTTTGACATCATAAAGGTACATTTTCTAAGACCGGGTGTCAGGAAAAAGGACAGCCCGCACAACAAGGGACAGGCACACATACCCAATAAAAAGCAGATCACAGCGCAGGACACCATACCTTACCGGGAAATGTCAAAGGATGGCATCTGCCGGATCAGAAAGGGGCAGTACTCAAAGCTTATCCGTTTTCATGACATAAGCTATTCGCTGGCAAGCAAGGAGGATCAGGATGCCATATTTGAGGATTGGAGCGAGTTCCACAACTACTTCGACTCATCCATCCCGTATTCCATTACATTACGCAGCCGTCATAGTGACATGAAAAAGCTGAAAGAGCAGATACAGGCGGTAAAGCGTGATGATGAGTTTTCGGAGATAGCCCGGGAATACAGCGGCATGGTGCAATCCCAGCTTTCAAAGGGAAATAACGGAAGGCTTATTGAAAAGTACATCACATACACTGTGGAGGCAAAGGATATCAATGAGGCCAGGGTGAAACTCAACCGCATCGAGGCGGATATCATAGGAAACTTAAAAGCATTAGGGGTAAGGGCAGAGCCTGTGGACGGAAGGGATCGATTAGCCCTCATGTACCGGGACTTTCATGGCATGGATACAGAGCTTCCGAACAATGTGCGGCATGCAAATACAAAGGACATCATAGCCCCGGACAGGTTTGTTTTCAGGAATGGAAAGTACTTTGAAATCATAAACAGGGTAAAGGGCAAGGCTCATAAGCGGTATTACTCGGCCTCATATCTTCAGATCACGGCACCGGAGATTTCCGACAAGATGCTTGCGGACTTCCTCGATTTGAACATTGATCAGACCATCACCTTTCAAATCCGCTCCATTGAGCAGAACGAAGCGGTGAAGCTGGTAAAAAGCAAGGTGACGGATCTGGACCGCATGACCATCGAGGAGCAGAAGAAAGCAGTACGAAGCGGCTATGACATGGATATAATTCCTTCGGATCTCAACACCTATGGCAACGATGCAAAGAGACTTCTCAATGATCTTCAATCCCGCAATGAGCGGCTGTTTGAAGTGACCATCATCTTTTTGCATGAGGCAGACACCAGACAGGACCTGGAAACTGCCATCCTTACGACAGCAGGAGTGGCACAGAAATATAACTGTTCACTACAGCGTCTTAATTATCAGCAGGAGGAGGGCTTCGCATCAAGCCTCATGACCGGTGAAAACCAGGTGCCCATGACAAGACGGCTTACCACCACGTCACTGGCAATATTTGTTCCCTTTACAACAGAGGAACTATTCATGCCGGGACAGAGCCAGTATTACGGCCTTAATGCTATCAGCAATAACGTGATCTTTGCTGACCGCAAGCATTTAGTAAACCCCAATGGTATCTGTGTGGGAAAGCCGGGTACGGGCAAGTCATTTTCCACAAAGCGGGAGATCACGGATGTATATCTTACCACAGATGATGATATCTGCATCAATGACCCGGAAGCAGAGTACAGACCACTGGTAGAAGCACTTGGAGGTACGGTGATAAAGATATCCCCAACTAGCAGGGATCATGTAAATCCCATGGATCTAAATATGAACTATGCGGATGATGACAATCCGTTAGGTATGAAGAGTGATTTTATCCTGTCGCTTTGTGAGCTCATCATGGGAAGCCGTGACGGCATACAGGCTGAGGAGAGATCGGTGATAGACAGGTGTCTGCCGCTGATCTACCAGAAGTACTTTGAGGATCCCATACCGGAGAACATGCCGGTGCTCGGCGACCTGTATGAGTGCCTTTTAATGCAGGAGGAACCCCAGGCAAAGCACATAGCAACGGCGCTTGAAATTTATGTCAATGGCAGCCTTAAGGTATTCAACCACCACACAAACGTGGATATGGATAACCGCATAGTCTGCTTTGATACAAAGGAGCTTGGAAAGCAGCTTAAAAAGATAGGCATGCTCATAGTCCAGGATCAGGTATGGAACCGGGTAACACGAAACCGTGATGCCCATAAGTCCACAAGGTATTACATGGATGAGTTCCATCTTTTGCTCAAGGAAGAGCAGACCGCCGTATATTCGGTGGAGATATGGAAGAGGTTCAGGAAGTGGGGAGGCATCCCCACAGGCATAACCCAGAACATAAAGGATCTCTTTGCCAGCAGGGAGATAGAAAACATCCTTGAAAACAGCGACTTCATATACATCCTCGGACAGGCTGCAGGAGACCGGGAGATATTGGCAAAGTATCTGAACATCTCCTCAAAGCAGCAGGCATATATCACAAATTCCGGCGAGGGTGAGGGGCTGCTTTTCTTTGGAAATACCATCATCCCCTTCAAGGATCGGTTCGACAAGTCATTAAAGCTTTATGAGCTCATGACCACCAAGCCGGAGGAAGTGCGTGCGAGGGATGAAAAGGGATCGGAGGCATAGCACATGGATGAAAAGAATAAAAGAAAATACCGGGCCCGTGACAGAACAATGCGTGCGAAATTGGCCATGAAGGACCATGAAACCAAGATCACACGGGATAAAAAGAAGCGTATCAGAAGAAAAACCACCTACAAATATGCCCGTAATCTCAGACATGACACTAAGATCAGAGCATGTAAGAAGCTTCATGACACAGCAGGTGGAGCTCCTCAGGACAACCAATCAGTCACACCCATGAGTGATGATGGGGCTCATGAATTATCAGGGGAAGCCCTGATGACAGGGCAAATGGTGATCAACAGGTCTGAACAGAGAAGGCATTACAGGACAAGACAGTATTTAAAGCATTTCAGGGAAAGGAAATACAGTTATGAAAGCAAAGAAAGAGATCAAAAAGATGCAAAGGAGCATGTGCAAAATGGCGGATATCATCGGGGAGGTTATCAATCACCAGTCGAGAATGGTGAAAAGAAATATCGAGATGATGACGCAGATAAGGGATATCAAAGGCTCACAGGACAGGAACACGGCCATGATAAAAGAGCTTACCGAGGATATCAATGGACTCCGGATCTCCCAAATCGACGACGAGAAGGACATAGAGGACCTGTCGGAGATAGTAGACGGGATTTTAAGCATCGGCTCCAAAAACGAAGGTACAGAAGACAGTATACCGGGGCAGTCAGACGGACTGGAGGTTATTTCCCGGATGATCTCTCAGGTGGAGTATCTCAGGGACTACGCAGACTATCTGAAGAACACGCCCTGGTACGAGAGAGACTTGGAAGACTTAGAGTCAGAAGTGGAGGAGCAGCTGTCATCATCGGAGTGATATTGGTGCTTTTTATCCTTATGGCATCCATAGCCTTTGTGGGTGTTGTGGCAGGAGGCGTGACAACGGTCATCGCCTCCACCACCTACTCCAGCAAGGATTTGGATATCGGTAATACTGAGGAAGCCTATGAGGAACTGGAAACAGAACTGAATGACCAGATCAACCGCATGGAGACCACCCATCCCGGATATGACGAGTACATATATCAGGTGGACGAGATAGGACATAACCCATATGAGCTGATCTCATACCTGACAGTGAAGTACGGTTCTTTCAAATATGAGGATATCAAAGATGAACTGCCACGGCTTTTTGCAAGGCAATATACCCTGACGGTTACCAAAGAGATCCAGGAACGTACCCGCAAAAATGATAACGGAGAGGACGAGGAATATGACTGGTATGTTCTCTACATCAGGCTTACAAACCGGGGAATAAGGGTAATAGCAGCAGCGGATTTCACACCGGAGAAGCAGAAGCTCTTTGACACCTATACAAGTCTGCATGGCAACAGGGACGGCATCTTTGATGAAAGCATCATCCCCCAACCGACAACAGACTATGAGATCCCTCCCGAAGCATTATCGGATGAGCGTTTCGCCCGGATGATAACAGAAGCTGAAAAGTATCTCGGCTACCCCTACGTGTGGGGAGGCTCAAATCCATCAACAAGCTTTGACTGTTCCGGCTTTGTCAGTTGGGTCATAAACAACGGTGGTAACGGCTGGGACGTGGGCAGGAGTACAGCAGAGGCATTAAGAAGTGCCACAGCATATGTATCACCGGAGGATGCCATGCCGGGGGATCTGATATTTTTCCAGGGCACCTACAACACCAGCGGAGCCAGCCATGTGGGGATATATGTGGGAGGCGGCATGATGATCCACTGTGGCAACCCCATACAGTATGCAAGTATCAACACACCATATTGGCGGGCACATTTTTACCAGTTTGGCAGACTGCCATAGGAGGCATATATGGACAGGAGAGAAAAGATAATCGAGGATATCGCACGCTGCAACAACTATATAAAAAAATACCAAGACAGGAAGCGTGCAGATATTCAAAAGCTTAAAAACATAGACCGGGACGAGATCCATGAGCTGTGGAATGGGCTGTCACTTACCCGGGAGGAAGCAGAGGAGGCCATCCGCAGCTTTAAGCGAGACAAGGAAGGGTCCGGTAACAGTAATAATACCAATTCAAAGAAGGAGGCGGTGGAAAATGAGAAAAGATCAGATTAAAAGGATAACTGCAGGCGGTCTTCTGGTAATGGCCGCAGCAGTGATGCCGGTCACAAATGCCTATGCCTATACAGGAGATGACACTGAGGCAGTAGTGCCGGAGAAAAAGGAAGAAGCAAAACCCTTTTCCATAGCAGGAAATGGTGAGGTTTTAGATGATGTGACAGATGACGACACCAAGCAGTTCATCACCATCACTACAAAGAACAACCAGACATTTTTCGTGGTCATTGACAGGGCATCAAGCTCAGACAATGTATACATGCTCTCCATGATAGACGAGGATGATCTGTCAGGCTTCCTTGAAAATGGAGGGGAGACCGGGCTGGCACTTCCCAATCTGACGGCGGACTCCACAGAGCAGGCGAAACACGCACAGACACCGGATATCAGCACAACAGACGAACCGATAGAACCAATCGGCATGAACCCTGTAGCCTACATAGTGATGATCGCGGTTGTACTTGCAGTGACTCTTGCCGCAGGCTATTACATCAAAATCTATAAGCCCAGAAAAGAGGCGGCTGAGGATCAGGACGAGGGCTTAGAGGAGGACTACGACTATGACGATGATGATGAGCCGGAGGAAGAAGAGGATGTATCGGATGACGACATCGATGAGGCAGAGGAAGAGGACACCGAAAACGAAGATGAGACCATGGATGATGATTACGGTGACTCCGGGGATCAGGATGATGAGGAAGAGGATCAGGAGGCTGACACGGAGGATAGCGGCGAGATAGCAGAGGATGATGTCTATGAAATAGATGAGGACGAACCCGAGCTCGAATCTGAGATTTCTGATGAGACCCTAGACCATGATAAGGAAAGTGAAAATAATAGCGACAACAGGCAGTTTGACCAAAAGAGACCCGGCAGAACCAGAAAGAGAAGCCGGCACAGAAGCAGATAAGGAGGGCAGAGCATGAGTGCAGTATTAGTAATAGCGGAAAAGCCAAGTGTGGCAAAGTCCATAGCAAAGGTGCTTGGTGCAAACAACAATGAGACAGGGTATATGGAGGGGCATGGCTACATCGTAAGCTACTGTTTTGGCCATTTATGTGAGTATGCCATGCCGGAGTCCTATGATGAAGCATATGGGAAATGGAATAGGGATTCCCTTCCCATCATGCCGGAGAAGTGGCGGCTTACGGTATCAAAGGACAAAAAGGAGCAGTTTGAAGTCTTAAAAGGCCTCCTTAACAGAGATGATATCGAATATGTGGTCAACGCCTGTGACGCAGGCCGCGAGGGTGAGTTGATCTTTTACTTTGTATATAAGCTCTCAAAGAGCAGGATCCCGGCAAAGCGTTTATGGATATCATCCATGGAAGAAGAGGCAATTTTATCAGGTTTTGAGCATCTGAAGGATGCCTCAGAATACAAGGGTCTTTGTGATGCGGCAGTGGCCCGGTCAAAGGCTGACTGGCTGGTTGGAATAAACGGCACGAGGCTTTTTACCACTCTTTATAAGGGACCCACTCTAAAGGTTGGCAGGGTACAGAGCCCAACCCTTGCTATGATAGCAGAGCGTGATGAGGCAATAAGGAATTTCAAGCCGGAGCCATTTTATACCATAAAGCTGAAAACTGTCGAGTTCACGGCCTCCACGGACAGGTTTTCTGATAAGAACGCAGCAGAGGCGGCATACAAGCTTTGTGAAAACTCTAAGGCCTTTGTTACCAAAGTGTCGGCTGAGGATAAAAAATCACAGGCACCAAAGCTGTATGACCTGACATCCCTGCAGCGTGATGCAAACCGTATGTATGGTATTTCTGCAAAGGATACCCTTGATGCCCTTCAAAACCTGTATGAGAAAAAGCTGGCGACCTACCCCAGGACGGACAGCAGATACCTTACTGACGATATGGCAGAGACGGCAGAGAATGTGTTATTTGCCATCTTTGATACCATGCTGACGGAGGATATCACAGGCTTCATACATGATACCAGGCCGATCCTAAACAGCAAAAAGGTATCTGACCACCATGCCATTATTCCTACTGTGGAGATCAAAAAGCAGGATATCACAAAGCTTCCTGCCATGGAGCAAAAGATCTTTTATCTTATAGCATTTCGTCTTGTTGAGTCAGTTGCCCCGGCATTTGAATATACAGCAACAAAAGCAGAGATCACCATCTGCGATCTGGTATTCAAGGCATCTGGCAGGATCGTAAGAAATATCGGCTACAAGAGATATGAGGAGATCCTGAGGAACATCTTCAATTATTCAGAAGACTCTAAGGATGACGAGGATACAGGTGTATTACCCGAGCTTAAGGAAGGCCAGGAGATTGCGGATTATAAGCTGTCACTTGACAAAGGTATGACAAAGCCTCCTTTACGTTACACCGAGGATACCCTGCTTTCCGCCATGGAACATGCGGGAAACAAGGAGACTGTGGATGACGCCGAGCGCAAGGGCATCGGCACACCCGCCACACGTGCGGACATCATAGAAAAACTGATCCATGACGGGTATGTGAAGCGGGAAAAGAAAAAACTCACAGCCACTGATCTCGGAGTAAAGCTGGTCTCTATCCTGCCGGAAAACATCAAGTCACCGATCCTTACCGCTGAGTGGGAAAATGATCTGACAAAGATAGCCAAAGGAGATGCATATGCTGAGGAATTTGTCTATGCCATTGAAAAGATGGTGCAGGACCTTGTTGATACCCACACAGAGCCGGATCCGGGCATGGCGGCATATTTCAGGGAGTACCGGCAGAAACAGTATAAGGGAACCAAAACAATGTACAAAAAGAAAAGGAGGTAGTCTATGGCAGCAAGAATAGATGATATCAGGGCACTTGCGGCGATCCATGCCCGGGATGTATGCGACAACCCGGAATCATGGATGTCATACCTAAATGCAGCATCCCGTTTTTACAGATACCCATTTGTAGACAGCTTTCTGATCCATGCCCAGAGACCCTCGGCTACAGCCTGCGTGTTTTTACCGGAATGGAATGATAAGTTTGGCCGCTGGGTGAACAGGGGAGCCACGGGTATAGCCCTTATTGACGACAATGGACCGAAGCTGAAATTACGCTATGTATTTGATGTAAAGGATACCCACCGCGTAAAGGAAGGAAAGCATATCTACCTATGGCGTGTGGACAGAAAGCATGAGCCAAAGCTTAGAGACCACCTGCGTGAAACCTACAACCTGACCACAAAGGATGGTTCATCAATTCCCAAGATGCTCATGTCCCTTGCAAAACAGTTGACCGGTGAGAACATACGTCAGGCAATGTATGACCTTAATAAAAACAAAGGCAATTCCTATATAGCATCCATGGACGAAGTGGCTCTTTTGGAACATTTTTCAAACCTTGTGGAGCAGAGCCTGTCATATGTACTGATGCAGCGGTGCGGCTACCATCCCACGGAGCATATGGATGAAAACTGTTTCAGGGATATCAGGATGTTTGATGACATAAGCATCCTGCCTTATCTCGGAGAGGCAGTCCACAGCATAGCGGAACCTGTGCTTATGGACATAGGCCGCACAGTCCACGAGATGAACCTTATTGAGCAGCATAAGGAGTGGGAGGCAGCTCCGGTCAAGGGACAGATGGAGTTTGATCTTGAAGATAAACATATAGTTTTTGAAATGAAACAGGAGGATCATCATGAAAACCACGGATATGTTGAGATATCAGGAGATCGGGGATTATCAGTTCCCTCTTCTGATGATGGAGGAGAAAAAAGCAAAACAGCAGGCAGAGAAGATGACAGCGGAGCAGATCCGGGAACTGAGAAGAAGGGACCCGATAAAACACTCACTGTATCTTCTGACCGGGAAGATACCATAGGAGAGGTAGTTGCTGCCACAATCATGCTGCCCCTTTTGCCATCACCTGAGGAGCAGCAGGAACTTATCGAAAAGGCCCATCCCAAGGACAAGGATGTGAGCAGACCGGAGACAAAGGCTAAGCAGCCAGTAAAAGAGACTTCGTCAAAGAAGCGGACAAAAAAGGAAACTGACAAGACAACACCGTTAAAGGAGCGGCTTGCCGTCAAGAAAAAAGAGGCAGACATCATCAACTCAAAAATCACAGCACAGAAAACAAGCACCCGTTCGAAAGCCACGGCAAGATGAGAAAGGCAGGGAGATATCATGAAAAAAAATAATATCAAAAGACTGGCAGTAATGGCACTTGCAGCAGCAATGGCGGTTCCGACTGTAGGCATCACCGACACTGGAGGTATGACAACTGTTCAAGCGGCTGCAAAAAAGCCCACGTTATCAAAGAAGAGTTTTACCCTTACAGCAGGCAAGACCAAGACGCTTAAGGTTAAAAACGCTAAGAAGAAGGTCAAGTGGAAGTCCAGCAATAAGAAGGTTGCTACGGTCAGCAAAAAGGGCAAGGTGACCGCAAAAAGTCCCGGAAAAGCAGTGATATATGCCGGGATCGGCAAAAAGAAGCTGAAATGCCCGGTGACCGTTACCTTCTCCGAAACAAAGGCAAAACAGAAAATAGACATGACCTATGAACAGGGCGACAGATGTACGGTAGCATACTTCTATAATGGAAACACCTATGATGTCTCCGTCAGCGCTACCATGGCATCCTACGACAGTTCAGGCAGCCCGCTTGATACCTCTTATGACACAAACTACTGTGTGGGTGCAGGGGAGACCGTGATCCTCGATTTTACCAATCCAAAGGTAGATCATGAGTATTGCAGACCGGACAACTACAAGATCACCTACACCCTGTCCGAGAGCTACCATAAGAGCTATGCAAAGAAGATATCCGAGACACACAGCTTTACGGATAAGGGCATCCTTACTGAGGTGACCAACAACTCCGGCAAACAGCTTTCCACCATAAGCTTAAAGTGCCTCATGTATGATGCCTCCGGAAACCTTATCGATGTAGCCGAGCAGTACGCCCACTGCAACGACGCAGGAAGTACGGACTATGTGACCTTCTCATACCCTTTGGATGCCACCAACAGGCCCTCCCAGCCCGCATCATGCACGGTGTACGTGGATAGTGCGTATTCGTATTGATTTTACTTGTGTATCGAGGTCAAAATTTTTGACCTCGATACGGACAGGCACTCTTATGTTGGAACACTGGGAGTGCCCGCTTTTTGCTTGACATATCAATAAACAAATATTACTTGCATTTTGGATGTGAAGGTTTTATAATGCAGCTGGATGGAGCGGAGCCGTTATTGAATATGTATCGGTAGCCGCTCTTATCTTTTTGCAAAAAAACATATTGAGTTGGTTATGCAGGGCACAGTAACTACAAACCAAAGTAGGGAACATAGTCACATTTACCCCGTCCCCCTGACAACTTTTTTAGGTGGTGTTTCTGGAAGCCTTGATGCTTTCGATGCGATTGTTCTTCAGGAGCAGGAAGGTATCTGTGTAGAGCTTCATCCGCCGCTCCGAAAGAAGATATTCGATATCCTGTTTGACCCCGGGATCATTCAACAGCTCGGGCAGGAAGGGCGCATAGTGAGTCCCGCTGCCCTCTTCGATCTCTTTTTTGTAGTCTTCAAAGGTTTTTCCCTTGTTGTAGCTGCGCCCCACGGTATCCGTGGCGGCATCCAGGCAGTCAGCCGCCAGGACCAGGTCGATGATGGTCTTGTAGGGACTGGAGAAGGTGTCCGCATCCGCAGGATACCCTCTGGAGCAGTCGTACCAGAGATGGTGCCCTCTGATGATGTCTGCGTATTCCCTGGTGGAAGCGTGCTCGGAGGCGATCCTCGCGCCGATTACCGGGTGCATCTTGATCAGCTCGAATTCATCATCCAGCAGGCCCCGGCCGTACATGGTGATCACATCCATGATGAACAGCTTTCCGAGGTCATGGCACAGCGCGGCGTGATAGGCAAAATCCGAGATCCTTTCTTTGGACTGAAGGACCTTTTCCGGCGTATCGCATCCGGGGAAACCGACGAACTGCTGGGGCTTTACGTCAAACAGATGCCGGACCAGGCTTTCTGTCAGATCGGCCACCATATTGATATGGATAAAGGTGGGCGGGTGTATCGCCGCGAACAGTTTCAGGCAGAATTCCTCCAGGGTCATGGCGCCGGGAAGCTCCCGGAAATAGGTCGGAAAATTGGTGACCAGGGTGACACATTTCAGGTAGGTGTCGCTGTTCTTGGGCATTCGCCGGACATAGTCGATCACAGACCGTTCGATGGTATTGTAGCGCTGGACATCCTCGTCGGTCACCTCCAAAGCAGCCTGCTTTGCAATCCGGAGAAAGGAGGAGGGGGTGTCCAGATTGAGATTGAGCCCCACTACGGAAAAGTCGTTTTCGTCCCGCTGCTCGTAGGCGCTGAACAGCCGGTCGCAGGCTTCTCTGGCAGGCAGATATCCGGCCTGCACGGAAGCCAGCAAAAGCAGATCCTGCTCCTGTTCGATATTGACATTGGCCAGGATGTCCTCTCTGCCCCGGGTATTCAAAAAATCAATGGCCTTTTGGGCATAATCGTGCGCTTTTTTGGCCACGCTTTCGGGCAGGATCGAATAGGCGAGGAAGCTCCCGTAGTAATAGATGCGGAATTCGTAAGATTCCCAGTCGTAGTCCGGCATCAGCTCCCGGTAAAAGGAGTCCTGCAGGATCCGGGAGGCCTCCTCCAGATAGGCCAAGGGTGCGTCCCAGAAGGCTGTCGGCCTCGCCGTCTCGGTGCTTTCAAACAGCAGTGCGGCCATGAGAGAGAAGCGGATCAGGGCGCTCCTGGCCTCCTCGTTCAGTGACCGGAACTGCTCCTTTTCCAGAAATCTGCCCACCTCATCCCGGTTTTGGATAGCGTTCTGACGATAGGCATCCACCCGTCCCGTTTGAAATCTGGTCAGGCCGGAGATGATCAGGTAGTCTCTCTGGACCTTCTTGGAGATGGAGATGACATATTCGTTGATGTCCTCCAGGTCGGTGATGTGGAGCTCCTCCTCCATCAGTCTGTTGGTGATCAGGTCGGAGAGGTTCACATCCACCTCGCCGAAGGTTTGTTCATCAAACAGCAGGTCGGCAAATTCCTCCAGCTTTGCACGGACCTCCTCCGACAGCGCGTGATCCGTGGGCAGATTCGGCTTGATCAGTTGGTCGATGACTTTTCTGTTTTCCGCTGCCATCATACCGATCAGAGAAAAATTGTGGAGCAGGAGCTTGCTGTATCCCTCGGCGTCCGTGATCTGATCGAGGTCCGGCGTTGACAGCAGTCTGACCTTTTTCATTCTGTCCACATATTCCTGCAATTCCTTTGTATCGATGTCCATTCCTTTCCTCCGGTGAAGTCCTGATTGGGTTTTCAAAACAAAACCTATTATACCAC
>JAEEGH010021567.1_pt1 | contig 13294 bp, 7 predicted proteins | sample 9134181 | NCBI WGS metagenome assembly JAEEGH01 (sample SAMN16246544, study PRJNA631951) | gut metagenome | biome: gut microbiome; feature: rumen; material: DP-attached | host: Bos | place: Iran: Karaj | collected 2018-10
AGGCATCGCGGCGTATTCCATGTCGTTTTCATCGACAGGGTCGTGAAGGCGGGCGCAACGCATTTCGACAGCACCGAGGACATCGAGTCTCTCGAGCTTTCTGACGAAGAACTGCAAAAGAAAATGGCGGATGGCACTTTCAACCATCCGCTACAGATTGCAGGTTACTTTAAATTAAAACTTAGCAAGAATTTCTAATAGATCCTCGCCTACGCGAGGATGACAAAAGCAGGTATTACCGCACTAGCACGCACTGTGCGTCGCTACCCACGCGAACCAGGTACATTCCCGGCACAAACGTTCCCATGCTGAACGTGCCCGCGCTTGCCGTAGCCTTCGCCACGACATGCCCGCGCATATCGTACACGACTACGCCGGAGCCGGCACGTACACCAGAAATTTCGAGCGAACGCGCGTGCGCCACCACACTGAAGCGGGCAACACTCGAACCCGCGACAGTGGGAATGGCATCCGGGTCCACCCGCCAGTGCGGGTAAAGCACCACGTCGGCATCGGCCACATAGTCCACGCCCAGCCTGTACACGCCCTTGCCTCCATCTTCGGTAGACCAGCCATCCTGCAGGTAGCCCTCGCGCGTAAATACGGCATCGTTCAGCTTCAGCGTATCGCCGAACACCTTGACCTGCGGCTCGACAATCTCCAGAGCGAATTCGCCACCCATGTAGGTAACCGTGAACGTCTTCACTTCCCACTTGGCGTACAGCTTCACCTTGCCCGTAGAGCCCTCGGTAATCTGGGTCGCCGCATTCACGAAGTCGGCATCGTAGTACCAGCCGTCAAAATTGTAACCCTTCTTGGTAGGCGGGCGCAACTTGATGGTCGGAGTCTCAACATTATACGAAACCGGGTTCACCTCGTTGTTCGCGCCCGAGCCCATAAGGTACACGATATCGTATTCCTGCAGTTTCCACTTGGCATACACCACGACGTTTTCTTCAATCACCTTGCTGGTATCGAATTCCGTACCTTCCGCGAACGAGGAATCGGTAAACCAGCCCACAAACTTGTAGCCGGCAGCCTTCGGGGCTTCGGGCAGCACAACCTTCTCGCCATCCTGCACGTAGGCGACGCTCACGCCAAATCCGCGCGTATCGAACGTTACCGTCCAGGTCGGAGCCTCGGTCCACACTGCATACAACGTTGTATCGCCCTTCGCCTCTCCGAGCGTTGCCAGAGACGCTTCTGCATCGGCCGCAAACGCCCAGCCGTTGAAGTAGTACTTCACATCATCTGCCGTATAGCTTTCCGGCAGGCCAATGCCCTCCACGCTGATTGTCTCGCCTTCCGCGACCAGCTTGGACATCGACTTCACGGCACCCTCGCCCGGGAATGCGCTCCCGTTCGCATCGAAGGTCACCTTGAACATTTTCTTCCACACGGCATAAACAGTCTTCGCCTTGTCGGCAACACCCAGCACGCTATCCGGCTTCGTGGCGTCGCTTGTAAGCGCCCAGCCCGCAAATACGGTATCGCCGCGGGTCGGCGGAATAATTTCCGTCGCCGTAATCTTGTCGCCGACCTTCAAGAGCTTGCTAGTCTTATCGCCATCGCGGAACACGCCGCCATTCGCATCGAACTTGACTTCGAACATGAGCGCCCCGCTCTCGTTACGCGATACACCGTTCACCACCAGGTGCACTTCGCCCACGGACCAGACTCCATCCTCGCTGCAAGCGCCATCCTTGAGTTCGCCACCATTCAACGCGCACGTGACCTTGCCGACATTCAGTTCTTCTTCACTCAACGTCGTGCCATCCACCTCGAGCGAATCCGTCTTTTTGCCAACGCCTTCCGAAGCGACATCCTTGTCAAAGTAAGCGGCACCGACATTCAAGACGCCGTACTCGAAATTGCCGACAATACCGCCCAACTTGCCGTCTCCGCTATTGACAAGGGCGGTTCCATCGTAGGCGCAGGATTCAACAGCCACCTTATCATTTTCATTTTTACCCCTAATGAACCCGGCAATGCCGCCGATATAGGTCTGGTTACCGCTGGCATAAATGGAAACCGAGCTCAGGCTGTTCTTGATTGTCCCGTTCCAGGCGTTGCCAACGATGCCGCCAACACCGTTACCGTTTCCGCTCGTAAGGATCTTGCCCGAAACGGAGCAACCCTCAATAGCGCCGCCCTTCTGCCAGGCGACAACGCCGCCGACCGAAACCGGTTGCTGGGCACCGAGAATTTCGCCAGCGCTCGCCGATGCAGTAATATAGAGGTTATCGAAATTGAGGTTCTTGACCGCACCTCCCGACATGACCGCAATAAACGCGGCGTTCTGAGCGTTGCAATTCGCAACCGACGCGTCACAGAAGGGGTTCTTGATTTCAGCAATCTTGCCCGCATCGATATAGAGGTTCGATATGGTAAAGCCGTCACCGTCGATAATTCCGGCAAACTGGTTGCGCCCCATACCCGCGGAAATCGGCATAAAGAGCTTGCCTCCCATGTCCAGCGACCGGGTAAGTTTCGCGTTCAGCGTAGACGTTCCGCCCGCGCGGTAAATTGAATCGGTGAACCACGCCAGGTTGGCCTCGTTACCGATAAGGTAAAAGTCCTTGCCGTCTATCTTCTGCGATTCAGGCTTTTCCATGGACTTGCCGTCCCACGCGGCAAACGACTGATCGACGCCCGCCAAAAACAGGAGCGACACAAACAAAATAAAATGGAATTGGACTGTCTTTTTCATCGTAATTCCCTTTTTTGCCTAAAATAATTAAAAAAACGGCCTTTTGACCGGGCTCAAGAGAGCTCTACAAAAAAAATATGCACTATATCACAAGTGCATATCGGTTCGGTTTTGTAAAAAAGCCGTTTTTCGCGTTCAAATGACAATTTTGAACATTTTGTCGCACAGAATAGAGCATTCCAAGTTGGATTATGCCCTATCCCAGGCAATTAGGACTTGCGGCGGAAATAGACGCCTTCGCAGGCATCCATGAACTTGACATCGAAGTGCCTCAGGTTACCCCAGGCCTGACCGTTCTTGTAGTGAGGAATATACTGACCCAGCAGTTCGCGAGTCACGTGCATCCATTCACCTTCGCCCGTGAAGCAGTAGTAATCGCCTTCATCAAACGACTCGTAGGTCAGAGTATTCTCATCGAACTCGGTTGCGACTTCCTCAAAGCCTTCAATGGTTCCGCCATTATCCAGGATTTCCTTCAAGCTATCAAGTTCACTCTGAGTTCCGGAAGCAACCTTTTCCATATCGTCAGTACCCATGGAGAAATTGCCATCGCCATCGGAAAGAGTTGCCTGGCGCACGGTACTCGAGGAACTGGCAACATCGCCAGAAGCACTCGACGAGGACTTGCCGGAATCAACCGCGCCAGAAGAACTGGACTTGTCGGAACCGGAATCCGAGGAAGCCTTAGCGCTGCTGGAAGACTCCGTTTTTGAATCAGAGGAAATCGTCTTAGAATCGCTCGAGGACGTAGTCTTACTTCCGCTGGAAGAAGACGTCTTGGTATCGCTACCCGTTGCATCCTCTTCCTCATCTTCCTCGATGACGTTGCCCGATTCGTCCACCATGCCCTGGTCCACGAGTTCTTCATACTCGTTTTCGCTGTAGACCTGCCCCTTGGGTGTCACCACCTCTACCGGGGAATTGGACGTGCATGCGACAAGGGCTGCAACAGGAAGCGCTGCGGCCAGAGCCCACCATTTCTTTCCGAGTATACGCATAAGACTAACTCCTGTTTTATTCAGGAGTAATATAATTCATTTTGTAAACAAAAGTTAATAAAATTTTAAACTTGCTTCAAAAATGTGCATTTATGCACACTTGCGGCGCTTTTTTGGGGATTTTTCGGCGTTTTAGGGAACTATTCAGCGTCTTTTCGCGCAAAAACGGCACTGCAGGCACCCGCAAAACTCACCTTGAACCCCTCGAGCGGGCCCAGGGCGGCACCATTCTTGAAGTGCGGGATGAACTCCGCCAGCTTCGCGCGCGAAATTTCGGACCAGTTTCCTTCCTTGTCGAGGCAGAAGAACTCGTTGTCGATGTACGCTTCGTAGTTGAACTCGCTTGTCGTAGATTCCAGGCCAAAGTCGCTATAACCTTCGGGGGGCTTCTTTTCTGAATCTTCGATGGAGGCCTTGACCTGTTCCAAATCTTCCGCATATTCATCGTCGATATCGGCGAACGCGTCCACTCCGATACTCAGCACGCCATCCTTCGCCACAATGGACTTGTTCTCGCCGAACGTGGCCTCGTAGGCACTGGAACTCTCGGGCTCTGCCGACGAAGAAGATTCCACCCAGTTGTCATCTTCCGAGGAACTGGAGACCGTTTCGGAAGAACTCGACATTTCTTCAGCCGAAGAGGAAGTACCTTCCGCAGAACTGGAGCTCCCGCTGGTTTCGGAACTGGAACTTGTAGCAACCGAGGAACTGGACTGCTTCGTGGAGGCGGAAGACTTTACGGGGCGGCCGGTCTTCTTGTCTATATCGCCGGACTTCACGAGCGAATCGTACTCGTCTTCGCTATAGGTGTAGCCATCGGCAGCGATTACTTCGGGCGAAAGGTCCGAGGTACACGCCACAAGCAGGAATGCAGCGAAAATGCATGCAAATGCAAACAAAGACTTTCCGATCGAAACATTCATTTCAAGCCTCCGGTTCTACGACGAAAAAGCAGAACAGTCCCACAAAGGGAATGTTCTGCCTTAAACATATAATTTTTTTTCGCGAGCGGACTACAGAGCGTCGATGACGGCGTTGAATTCTGCAACCGGACGCAGCCACTTCTTCAGGAGTTCGGCCTTGGGCAGGTAATAGCCGCCGATATCGGCGGGTTTGCCCTGCTCGGCGGCAAACGCGGCGACAATTTCGGCTTCGCGGGCCTTCAATGCATCGGCGACCGGGGCGAACTTGGCAGCAAGTTCCGCGTCGTCCTTCTGGGCGGCAAGAGCCTGCGACCAGTAGAGAGCGAGGTAGAAGTGTGAGCCGCGGTTGTCGAGTTCGCCGATTTTGCGGGCGGGCGTGCGGTTGAATTCGAGAATCTTGCCGTTCGCTTCGTCGAGCGTGTCGGCCAGGACCTTCGCCTTCTTGTTGCCGTCCTTGAGGGCGACTTGCTCAAATGCAGGCCCCAGCGCGAAGTATTCTCCGAGGGAATCCCAGCGGAGGTAGTTCTCGGCGAGGAACTGTTGCACCTGCTTGGGGGCAGAACCGCCTGCACCCGTCTCGTAGAGGCCACCGCCAGCCATGAGCGGCACAATGCTGAGCATCTTTGCAGAGGTTCCGACTTCAAGAATCGGGAAGAGGTCCGTGAGGTAGTCGCGCATCACGTTACCCGTAACGCCGATGGTATCAAGACCGGCCTTCGCGCGCTTCATCGTTTCGACAATCGCCTTGCGCGGGCTCATGATCTTGATGTCGAGGCCGTTCAGGTCGTGTTCGGGCAGGTAGGCTTCCACCTTCTTCTGGATTTCGCGGTCGTGAGCGCGTTCCGGGTCAAGCCAGAAAATCGCAGGCGTGTTGCTGAGGCGGGCGCGCGTGACGGCGAGTTTCACCCAGTCACGCACCGGAGCGTCCTTCGCCTGGCACATGCGGAAAATGTCGCCCGCTTCAACATTCTGCTGCAAGAGCACTTCGCCCTTGCTGTTGACGGCGCGGATAACGCCCTTGCCCTTTGCGACAAACGTCTTGTCGTGGCTGCCGTATTCTTCGGCGCCCTGAGCCATGAGACCCACGTTCGGGACAGTTCCCATCGTCTTCGGGTCGAATGCGCCGTTCTGCTTGCAGAATTCAATTGTCTCGTCGTAAATGCCGGCGTAGCAGCGGTCCGGAATGCAGGCGACGACTTCTTGCAACTTGCCTTCCTTGTTCCACATGCAGCCGGAGTTGCGGATCATCGCGGGCATCGAAGCGTCGATAATCACGTCGCTCGGAACATGCAGGTTGGTAACGCCCTTCGCGGAATCGACCATAGCGAGGTCCGGGCCGGCAGCGAGTGCTGCATCGATGGCTGCGCGAACTTCAGCCTCGCGAGCATTGCCTTCCAGGCGCTTGTACAAGTCGCCCAGGCCGTTGTTCGCGTCAATCCCGAGTTCCTTGAACAGGTCGGCGTACTTCGTGAACACGTCCTTAAAGAACACGCGCACAAATGCACCGAACAGCACCGGGTCAGAGACCTTCATCATCGTGGCCTTCAGGTGCACGGAGAACAGCAGGCCCTGCGCCTTCGCCTCGGCCATCTGGGCAGCGATAAACTTTTCGAGCGAGGCCATGCGCATCACGGTCGCGTCAATGATTTCACCCTTCAGGAGCGGCTTTGCGGCGCGGAGTTCCGTGACTTCACCTGCTTCATTGACAAATTCAATCTTGAACGTGTCGGCGTCAGCCATGGTGATGGACTTTTCGTTGCCGTAAAAGTCGTCCGCATCCATGCTCGCCACGCGGGTCTTCACGGAAGCGTTCCACGTGCCGTTGCTGTGCGGGTTGTTGCGGGCAAAGTTCTTCACGGCCTTGGGGGCGCGGCGGTCGGAGTTGCCCTGGCGGAGCACCGGGTTCACGGCAGAGCCCTTCACCTTGTCGTACTTCGCGCGGATAGCCTTTTCTTCGTCATTTGCCGGAGCGTCCGGATAATCGGGCACGTCAAAACCGTTCTTCTGGAGTTCAGCGATGGCGGCCTTGAGCTGCGGCACAGACGCAGAAATGTTCGGGAGCTTGATGATGTTCGCATCCGGTTCAAGCGTAAGCTTGCCGAGGAAAGCGAGGTCGTCGCTAGCCTTGCCGAAAGCGGCCAGAATGCGGCCCGGCAGCGAGATGTTCTTGGTTTCCACATCGATATCGGCGGCCTTTGCAAAACCGCGAACGATGGGGAGCAGGGATTGAGTCGCCAGGAACGGCGATTCGTCTGTGAGGGTATAGTAAATCTTCGTACTCATACAGGCACAAAGATAGCAAAAGACCCGCAACGACAAACGAGCGGGCGAGTTCAACTGTGAGCCATAAGCGGCACGGCGCAAGCGTGCCGTGTTGGCGAGAGTGAGTGAGGAACCGGAGGTTTCAATACTACAGACGACGAACGAACGGTCGTGTAAAGAAAATGCCCCGAAAACAAGTTTCGGGGCATTGGGTGTATGGATTAGGATTTCTTTTTTGACTTAGCGGGTCACGCGGACGCTCTGCATTGCGCCGGTAAAGCGGTTGCGCAGGTAGTAGACGCCGGAGGTCTTCACCATGCTGGAAGAGCGGAGCATGTCGGCCGCAGCGTTGAACCCGTAGGCGCTCATCAGGCCGAGGCGCACGCCGTTCTGGTCGAACACGTAGTAGTCCTGGAGCTTGCCCGCGTCAAACTTGACATCTGCAATGGAGGTCGTACCCGGGTCGTCATCACCGACAATCGGTTCGGGGTCGGTCGCGTTCTTGCCCTTCACGAAGGTGAAGTAGTCCACATCGAACCAGGCGCCCGTCACATCCATGCGGAGAATGTGTTTGCCAGCCGGGAGGGTCACGTTGGCGCTGACCTTGTTGTAGTCATCGTAGTTCTCTTCGCCGGACTTGGCCGCAGGAACCGTAATCACGTCGGTGAGGGCCTTACCATCGAGGGAGAGCTGGAAGCTGGAGGTAGAACCTGCAGCAGCCACGGCGGCAAACATCGTGTAGTCGCCCGCTTCACCCACGTTCACGGTCCATTCGAGCCAGTCGCCTTCGCTGTTGTAGCCCACAATCACGCCGGTAGCCTTCTTGTACAGGTCGACGCCCGTATCCTTGCGGTAGTCGCTATCGCCGTGGTTTTCGGAATCGTCGCTATAGGACTGGTTGCTCGTGCCGTCATCATTGACGCCCTTGCCCGGGATATCGAAATCTTCGGCTTCCACCTTGCCCGGGAGCGCAATCGGCTGTCCCTTGAACGGAAGCTGCGGTTCGGGCTCGACCGGCGTGAAGGTCACTTCGTTCTGGCCCTTGTTGAGGTTGTTCGCAAAATATTCCTCAAGCCAGTTCATGGAAGCGCGCTTGCGGCCATCCTTTTCGATAAGGCCGGTGTTTGCCACCCAAGTAGAGCCGTTGATATAACCCCAGATAGTGATACCCGCGACCCAAGGAGTTTCCCACATGAAGGGAACCTGGTTTGCATAGTCATTTTTCTGCTTGGTATCGTCGGCTTCGCCGATATCGTATTCCGAAACCAGGAGCGGGAGGCCCGTCTCGTTATGGATTCGAGTCATCTTGCTTTCGAAATCGGACTTGCTCATGCCCTTGCAGTCGTGAGCCTGCTGGCCGTATGCATCGACCGGAGCGCCATTCTTGAGGATGGTCTGGATGAGTTCGATACCTTCGTTGATCTGCCAGGAAAGCGTGTTGTAGTCGTTATAGATAAGCACGGCCTTCGGCCAGCGTTCGCGGGCCATCTTGAAGGCGTTCGTGATAAAGTCGTACTGGTGCTTGCCATTCACCACGCGGTCACCGCCGAGGGCTTCGATAATGTAGGAGCCGCCGCATTCGGTATCGTCGGTGCTGTGGCCTTCGGCACCTGCAGCAGGCTTGCCGTAACCGGAGTGGTAGTTGTCGCCCGCCCAAATGGCTTCGTTCACCACGTCGATGTATTCGAGGTCCGGGAACTTGGCCGCAACGGCATCGAACCATTCGGTGATGTACTGCTTGGTCTTTTCTACCGTGATGCTCGGATTCTTCTTCTTGCAGAGGAAGTTCGGGTACTGGGAACCCCAAACGAGGGCGTGGAACTTGAAGTGACGCTCACCGGGCTTTTCCTTGGCCCACTTGTAGGCGCTTTCGCACTTGTCGAAGTTGTCCCAGGCAAACTTGCTTGTACCGCTGTTGCCGTTAGAAAGGGAATGGATAGAACCCCACTTACAGCCGTTTTCGGGAGTAATCTGGTTCCAGTATTGAGCAAAATCGCTACGAATCTGACCGCCCGTAGTAATATTGCCCAGGAATTTAGCACCGCCATCGGCCATGGCTGCGTTAGCAACGGTCGCAAGGCCTGCAATGGCTGCAATAGCAAGAGACAGGGAAAGTCTTTTCATAACCAACATCCTTTAAAAACGTGAACACCTAAGTTAAAGTTACTTTACAGAACGGGATTTTTTCCACATTAAAGGAAAGATTGCATGGACAACAAATCCATACACACCAACACCCCCTACCCCACAAAACGCTTTTTACACGGAAATGTGTAAGATTTATTCGTGGTTTCGCAAACTTTACGCAAAATATATTGCATTTCGGCAATAAATGTGTAAATTTATTATGGAGTGAAAACAAAAAGGGTATCATAAAAAAGGAGTATTTATGCGTAACCCCAAATTCGCAAGTATCGCTAGCCTGGCACTGTTCGGCTTGTTCAGCAGCCAGGCTTTTGCCTGGAGCATTGACGGCGTGGTCAAATCCAAGGTTTCCGGCCGTTTGCTCGGCGGTGTAAAAATCAACACATTCAACTTCGGAGGGTACGAAACAACCTCCGCAGAAGATGGCACATTCCGCCTCAGCAGCGATGACAACACGGGCATTGTCGCCAACGCCTACACCGCAAATGTCGCCCTCCACATGGAAGGCAACATGCTCACCATTTATAACGCGGACGCACGTTCTCTCAGCGTGTCCGTGATCAACTCTCTGGGCAAGGTTCTCAAGAAGAACAACATCGGAAACGTCCAGGGTATCGTTTCCCTTGACTTGGGCAAGCTTGCGAAAGGCGCCAAGTTTATCCGCGTCAGCGCAGACAACCGTAACAGCACCTTCATGCTGACCGACAAGGGCGCCGTCAAGGCTCTCAAGAAAGAAGGCGACCTGCTGCCGATGCTCCAGTTCGCGCTGGATGGTTATGCCAACTTTGTCTACCAAATGCAGAGCGAAACCGAGACCGGCGTGACCATCGAAATGGTAAGGCCCTCTGCCGACGCTTCTTCCAGCTCTGAAGCTGTTGAACCGCCGAAATCTTCTAGCTCTCAACAGGTTGAACCGCCGAAGTCTTCCAGCAGCAACGCTGGCAGCGATGAACCTATCGTAGTCGATTGCTCAGGCAAGACTGCAAAGGTCGGAGACAAGCAAAACATGTCCGTGACCGTCGATGGCAAGCAGCGCACCTTTATTATGCACATCCCGAGTGCCTACAAGGGCGACAAGCCCGTACCGCTCGTTATCGACTACCACCCGATTGGCGGTTCCGGCAATGGCGAATTCGGAAGTTCTCCGTACAAGGCCAAGACTGACCCCGAAGGCGTAATCACGCTTTACCCGGACGGCACCAGCAAACCGGGTGGAATGGGTAACGGCTGGAACGTCGGCCCCTGCTGCTCCAACGATGACGACGTCAAGTTCTCTTACGCAATGATTGACAAGCTCAAAGAAATCGCCTGTATCGACCCGCAGCGTATCTACGCAACCGGTTTCTCGATGGGTGGCGGTATGAGTAACCACGCGGCCTGCATGATGTCCGATGTCTTTGCGGCAGTCGCTCCGGCAGCCATGGACTTGAACAAGACCAACAGTGCACAGTGCAAGATGTCTCGTCCTATCTCTGTCATCAACTTCCGCGGTACGAATGACCCTGTCTGCAAGTACCAGGGCGGCGATAGCGGCTTCAATGACGGTTTGAACTTCCTCGGCGCCGAAGGCACCTTCAAGTTCTGGGCCGACAAGAATGGCTGCACGGGTTCCCCGAGCAAGAACTCCAATGGTTGCGATGAATACTCCAACTGCCAGGACGGCGTGAAGGTCGTGCTCTGCACCAAGCAGGGTGGCGGCCACGACTACGGTGACGCAAGCATCGGCTGGCCGTTCCTCAAGCAGTTCACGCTCCCGGCAAGCTTCGTGAAGTAAGTTTGAATTCATAATTCATCCTATACAGCAAAATCGCCCTGGTTCAGCCAGAGCGATTTTTGTTAACCTGCAAAAAAATAGGAGTTTCTCATTTTTTACATTGATAATTTCCTACAAAAATATATTTTTATAGTCTAAAGCTGTTATATATTTATTTAGGTCATCCTTGGAAACAAAAAAGGAGTAGATATGACCATGTCTAAATTCACGACTTTTGCGGGAACCATCGCAGTATTAAGCTCCCTGTCCTTTGCCTGGAGCATCAGCGGCGGTGTTTTCTCGAACATGGGGCAGCCGCTTCCCGGCGTAAAGATTACTTCTTCAAACTATCCCGAAGTCAACGCCACCACGACCGATGGCGGTTCATTCAGCATTTCCAGTGAAACGGACGCTTTGCGCAAGACCTTCATCCCGAAGGAATCCATTCAGTTCAGCCACAATGTCATCAGCATTCAGAATGTCAAGGCGAACACGATTACCGTTTCCGTCATGGACGCTCTCGGCAAGGTCGCATTCTCCCAGACACAGCACAACGTCAACGGGACGCTGAACTTCGACTTGAACAGGACATCTGCCAAGGGAGCGAAGTTCATCCGCATCAACGCGGACGGACACCGCAACACCTACCAGCTGGGCAAGACGGTCACGCTGCTCAAGGAAGGCGACCCGCTGCCGATTTTCAAATTTGCGAAGGAAGGCTATCAAGATGTCACCTACACCATGAAAGCCGAGACTGAAGTCGATGTCGCCATCCAGATGGAACCGGGCGCAAGCACTCCGACATCTTCCGCTGGCGTTACCGATTCGACCAGTTCAGCCGCTCCGACCAGTTCAGCAGCTCCGACAAGTTCAGCCGCCGCACCGGCTTCCAGCGAAACCGTTTCTTCTAGCAGCGTCGCTCCGGCAATTGACTGCTCCGCCAAGACAATCAAGAGCAACACGGAAATCATGGTCGATGGCCGCAAGGTCATTGTGAAGTTCCCAGACAACTTCAAGAACGACAGGCCTGTTCCGATGCTCATCAACTACCATCAAATCTACGGTAGCGCATCTGACTGGGTCAATGAATCCAAGACCGGAAAGAAAGCCCTTGCCGAAGGCGCCATCAGCATTTATCCGGACGGAGCCCAGACCCCGGACGCCATAATGGGCCAGGCATGGAACGTAGGCCCGTGCTGCACCAACGCAGACGACGTGACCTTCACCCGCAACTTCATCAAGGAACTCACCGAAAAAGCTTGCGTCGATCCGAAGCGCATCTACGCTGCAGGCTGGTCGATGGGCGGCGGCATGTCCAACTATGCAGGTTGCGCACTCGCCGACGTGATTGCAGCAGCAGCACCTTCCGCATTTGACCTCGCACAAGAAGCTATTGATAAAGGTTGCAAACCGGCGCGTCCGTTCCCGGTCCTCAACTTCCGCAGTACGAACGATGGCGTCGTGAACTACAACGGAGGCCTCTCACAGATTATTTCGTCCATGCCTATTACATTCATGGGAGCAAAGGGAACCCTCGCAAAATGGGTCGAGTTGGACGGTTGCACTGGCGAACCCAAAAAGACGAACAAGACAATCAACGGCGGAAATTATGACTGCGAAATTTACGAAACCTGCCAAGGCGGCGCCCAAGTGGGACTTTGCTCGATGAACATCGACCACAACGAAGGCGATCCCGATATGGCATGGGATTTCTTGAAGCAGTTCAGCCTTCCGTAATCACACTTGTCATGCCTGCCTCCGAGCACTTTGCTCACTTAGCTCTTTAGAGCTTACGTGAGCATGGTCCGCGTATGGGGGAAGGCACCTCCCTTTTTACTAGTCATGCCCGCCATAGTGCGGGCATTTCTTTTTACTTATGTCATGCAGTGTTCAAACAAAAAGAGAGCCCCGGCTTTCGCCGAGGCCCTACAGGAGTCACACGAATTTCAGTTCCACCAATGAAGATTTGACTGGATCCTTCACCCTTGCAGGGTTCAGGATGACGATTCTATCCGTAAACTAGACCAAGCGCGACAGCGACTACGAAGAAGAACGCAATCTGCTTTACAATTACCATTTCCTTGTTATTCATAAACAACCACCTTCTTTGTATGGAGCGCCCCATCCTTGCGGATGAAGAACACGCCCTGGGACTGTTTGCGGAGTTTCGCATCGGCCTTTACAAGGTCCATTGCATCAGCCATTCCCTTGGCCGAGAACGTCCCGAGCTTTTTGCCGTGCATGTCATAAACGCTATAGTTGCTTTCGGCTTCGGTCATGTCCAGGCGAACCTTCGCGATTCCGTCAGGAACAGAGTCTTTTACCGCCTTGAATTCCACGTAGTCGATATCAATCCAGTCGTTCGTGATTTCGAGTTTCAGTTCATGTTCGCCCTTCTTCAAAGTCGCCTTGCCGCCACTCACTTCGGAGAACGATTCAAAACCCTTTCCGTCATTCACAATTTCATCACCAATCTGCTTATCGTCCATATAGAGCTTAAAGC
>JAEEGH010021570.1_pt1 | contig 13292 bp, 4 predicted proteins | sample 9134181 | NCBI WGS metagenome assembly JAEEGH01 (sample SAMN16246544, study PRJNA631951) | gut metagenome | biome: gut microbiome; feature: rumen; material: DP-attached | host: Bos | place: Iran: Karaj | collected 2018-10
TCAACGACTTTAATGAGTTTGTTTGTGCACTGCCTGCAACGGTAAACTTCAGCATTGCCGACCATTCCACTTGCACGGTCCGTGTGGACGAAAACCTTTTGGAATACCTTAAAGTCATGGTGAAAGACGGCAAGCTGGAATTAAGTCAAACTAAACCTAAAGGAGGTAATTACCTCAATTTCGATGCTACAGAATTTGTCATCGACAACACAGCTCCAAGCATAAATGAAATCACGCTTGCTGGTAGTGGCGACATCAATATGCTCAGTCCTTTGAATGAACAGAAGCTGGAGGTTGTCATTGCTGGCTCGGGTAATGTTGTCTTTAAGGAGGAAACTAACATCAGCCATTTGGAGATGGGTGTGTTCGGTTCGGGCGACATCGCTGTCGACAAGGGCTTGATTAATAAACTTGAAGCTGATATCGCAGGATCGGGCAACATTGTCTCACATGCCGAGTCGCAGGAGATGGAAGCCTCTGTGATGGGCTCGGGTGACATTACCGCCAATGTGACTGGAACATTGGAATACAATATTGTCGGTTCTGGCGACATTTATTATTATGGTGATGCCAAAGTGAATGGCAAAATTGCTGGTAGCGGCGGCATCAATCGTATTGAATCGCCTTCGCGGTAATCTGATTACGAATAGTAAATCTCTTTTCATAACCTTGTAATGAGAAACGGCTGACCTTTTGGGCCAGCCGTTTTCTGTTGTATGGGGTTAATCAATTAATGGATGACGCTCACGCGCTTGACACCCATGCCGTTCTCCGTGTAGATGCGGATCATGTAGACACCTGCACCGAATGGGCTCATGTTGAGTGTCTCAGTGTCGCTGCTTACCTCTGCATCGTAGACCACTTGACCGAGCTCGTTCACCACGGTGAGGCGTTGCATGCCTTCAGCTTCGACGGTGATGTTGCCGTTGGTCGGGTTGGGGTAGAGGTTGGCTTTCACACCATACTCGTTCACATCGGTAGAGTTCTTCACGGTGATGTTCAATGTGCCGTTGCCGTTGTTGCATTCAGCGACAGTAGGCACAGCGGTCATAACGACTTCACCTTTGTAGGTTTCGCTCCAGGTGACAACCACCGTCTTACCGTCGTTGGCAGGAACCAACGTTCCGGCCTCTTCAGGCTCGATGCTGAAACCGACCATCACATCGTTGGTAATGGTATAAGTCGTGGTAGGAGTGAGGCGAACATCCAAGTCGGCATCGCCACTGATTTCGGGCTGGGCAACCATAGGATTCACCACTATGTTGACGGCTTGCTCGAAGGTGGTTTCGCAGCCGTTAGCATCGGTCACCTTAGTAAAGGTAACGTTGACATCAGATGTAGGTGTAAGTGTCATAGTATAGTCATTACCTTCAGTCATGAAGTTATCCATGCCTGTGGCTTCTACGGAGAATGGAGCTGTGCCCGAGAAGTTGAACTCAATGTTAACGCTCTCGCCTTCGCAGAGGTTTTCAGGCACTTCGCTGATGGTCATGGTCGGTGCTGCATTCACTTTGACGGTGAAGGTGAACTCGCCTTCGTCAAAAACGACATTACATCCAGGACGGTTGGCTATGCTCGTGATGTTATAGACATGTTCGCCAACTTCAAGAATGCCAAAGTCGATGGAAGTAGTGTTTTGAGTGAGTTCGTAACGCTCGCCGTTGATAAAGACGGTGAAATCAGGTGATGTGGGTATGCCGTTAGGCGTATAACCGTCAAGAGTGAAGTTCATCACGGCATTTTCGCCTTGACAAACCGTAATGGATTCAGTAGCCAAAGTCATTTCAGGCATCGGGTTCATCTCAAACGGATAGTCGTATGTGACTGAACCACAACCAGGAGTAACGGCAAAGGCAGTCAAGGAAACGCCATTGGCAATATCTTGAAGGCCAGGTGTGTAGGTGGTCTCTAATGCTGTTGCATCTTCAAATTCGCCATCGCCTGAAGTCAGCCATTGGAATGAGACATAGTCGCCAGTGATATCAACGGCAATCGTTTGCGGCTCGTTGACGGCACAATGGGTTTCTCCTACAAGAGCGGGAGTAATCACTGCCTTTTCCACGATAATCACCGTCATGTCGTCTGTGATTGTCTCGTCTTCGCCAGTGATGGTGAGAGTCAGTGTGGCCTGATGGTTGGCAATGTCTTGAATACCAGGCGTGTAAATCGGGGTAGCGATGGTGGCATCGTCGAAGGTGCCGTCGCCTGAGGTGGTCCACTGCAGGTTGTCATAGTGGATGGCATAACCTACAATTTGGGCATCGGTGCCTTCGCATACAGTCACATCATACCCGGCAGTACCTGCCATGATGCGGGCGGCGGGTAGGCTGACAAAGTCGATCCATGCGCAGTCGCTGCCGCTGGATTGGCTGGAGTCCTTGGTATAAGACCATTTATAGTTGTGACGGCCTGCACTGACGGGGTAAGAGGCCTTGGTCCAGCCGATGGTACCCGACCAATCGTTCTTCTCTTGGTTGTCGATATAGAAGTGCAGCTTGTCCCAGCCGGACTCTGATGATACCTTATAATAGAAGGAGATAGTGTCGTTGGAACCAGCTTCGTGGGTTAGAATCAAGGTGGTGGAGGCATTATTGCCAATGGAACCCGACTTTACGCAGTATTGGCCCTCGTATGGGTTTTCGCTGACGATGCGCCATGGATGGGTGGCATCATTAGCCCAGCCTTCACCGAACTCTCCGCTTTCAAAGTCTTCGATGATAAGGCCGACCTTGGCAACATAGTCGTTTTGGGCACCGTATTGAGCCGAAACCACATTAAGAGCGAGCGGACAAATGTAGCCTACAGGAGTGTCTTCACTGATAGTGATGTCGTAGACCGCGGTCTGCATCTCGCCAGCATTGACATTGTCGAAGGTTACTGTGCCTTCATCAATAGTAATATAAGGAGAAAGCATCTGCAAAGTGGCCTCGGTGGTTGGGGCATCGGCATGACCGTTGTTCTCAATCGGGAAGCTAAGTTGTGCGGTCTCGCCAGCATCCAAGCGACCGTTACCATTGCCGTTTATTTCAGTGATGATCATACCACCGAGTTTGAAGACGGGAGCGTAGGCTTTCATGGACAGATTGCTGATATAGGTGTCGTTGCCATTGGTCACTGTGATGGTGAAGCGGTTGCTTGTGTTGTCGGGCACATTGTCGGCTACAGTGAATGAGAAGGCATTGGCGACGGTTTGGGTTTCGTTAGGCGCCATGCTTTGGAATTGAGCAGTTCCGTTGGTGATGGTAATGTATTCCGATTCGGTCTCAAGTACGGCCTCAAAAGCTTCCATTGATTCACTGCCGACGTTCTTCATTGTGATGTCGAGGTCGATGGTCTCACCGAAGTCAAGTTGTTGGTTGGCGTTCTGGTCGTGGATGACCTTGTTGTCGAAGACGATATAGGGACCATTAGCGGGGATGACACCCATAACAGCTTCATAACGCAAGTAGTTTTGACCAGTTACGATGAGGTTAATCTCGGTTGGGGGCACTTGTGAGACAAACTCGATAGTTTGTGGCTCACCGGTGGCTTCAGCCACGGCGAGAATCTCCCATCCGCCTTCTCCATCTTCTTTCACCAAGCTAATCATGCAACCTTCAGGGGCGGTGATGGTGACTTCACCTAAACCGGCAATGATTACTTCTGGATGGAGAACTTCCATTTCTTGAGGCACTTGTGTATAGATGCACAGGAAGGCATCGCAGTGTGCAGTGAACATGGTGTAGGTAATGTCCTTGCTTTCCGAATTGTATGGCCAATTGCTCTGGGCAAGGAAGTATTTGCCTGCCACATTACCGAAAGCGGGCATCCAGTTGCCTGTATGAGTCGCAAAGGGGCCATAGTCGGGCATGAAGTCACCATCGAAAAGATCGTAAACACCCCAAACATAGGCGTCATTGACGAAGGAATAGGAAGTCTCAGTAGGACACAGCACGCCGACAGCACCGGCATTCTCGCCATTGTAGGTGCGGCGCATCCAAGCCTCGCAGAAGCAGTCTTGGTTGTAGTTGAACTTACCCGTGAGACAGTTGATGGACATCACGAACGGTAGTTTGCCGACATTGTTCATTTGGTAGACATGACTGTTGCGAACAGCGGGTTCACCCCAACCTGTCTCCAGACCATGGTCACGGTGCTGTAACCAGAAAGCACCTTCGTTGACGGCTTGCACTACCTGTTCAGGTGTGCCACCCGTCCAGCCACCAAGCTCACTTGGGGTTTGTGGAATATACCCGACACCATTGGGGCCGAAGTAGTTGACCACCATTGAGGTGTTCTGGTTGCTTGACCATTGGTTGCCAGGAGTTCCGCTATAGATGCAGTTGATACGGTTCGGGTCGTAGCCATGGTTGCGCATATAACCTCCGAAAACCTCAGAACAGATTTGGAACCAGCGTTCGGTTTGCCATCCCAATGCAGTGATGGGGCGGGTGTAGAAGTTCGGATCCATGTTGGGGTTGGTGTATTCGTATTCGATTTGTTTGCCAACGAAGACTGGCAATTGGTCTGGGGTCTCAGCGATCAGGCGGGAGAACACCATGTCGGGCAGGTTGTCATTGCCGACCGCATCGGCGTAACGATTATCGGTGATGCAGCTGCCGTTTGAGGGATGACTGACAGTCTCAGCAGGAATGTATTGACCCATGTTGTTGCCATGGTCACCAAGCAAACAAACGGCCACGGGTGCGATCTCCCAAGTGTTGTAGGCATTGTGGAACCAGCTCTTCATTTGTGCAGTGGAGGTGGCGGGCATTTCATCTAGGCGATAGACTTCGGTGATGATGCCTTGGCGGGTGCGGTATTCCTTCAGTTGGTTGGCATATTCGGCCCAAGCGTCGTTGTTGGGCGTGATGATGAGGTATTCAGCACCCTTGTCACCGTCGCGAAGCCACTTTTGCATACGAGCCTCATAGTCGATGACGGGCAACTGGTCGTAGTTCAGCAGCTCGGCGGCGAGGATTGGATCCCAGTAGGGTGAACGCAGACGGTCTTCACCGAAATGGCCATTGCCGCCTTCAAAAGTGACGGCAAGCTCGACGTTGGTATAGACGATCAGGTCTTTGGTGACAGGGTTGTACTGGAAAGGGGTGATGGCGACCGTAACCGACTCAACGCCACGGATGTAGGAGCTACCCATAACGAAAGGCTCGGCGGGGTAGTAGGCATTTTTGCTGTAGACGGTCATGTCTTTCACATAGTTCATATCGGGCTCTTCGCTCTCAGCTTGGATGCGGAGCGCAGGTGCGATGTTAACGTTATGAATGACTTCTTTGTCGAAGCGCACCACGTTGAGAGATGCAGTGGCGCCTTGCGGGATGGCCATCATACGGCTTTCAGTGGGCAGGTTGGGACAACCTGCGTTGTTGGGAAGAGCGATGGCCGAGATGGTAATCTCCGACATTTCCTCGCCACGGTAGTTGAGTTGGCTCAACGACATCTGCCCAAGGTTGTAGCTGATGTGCAGTCCGTTGCGGGTCTTCTGTGTCAAGGCAAAGCCTTGCTTCCCTTTGACGGGATAATTGAAGGTTTGTGCCATAGCAATGCTGCCCGTCAAAGCAAGCATGATGGCTAAAACGGTTAGTAAACTTTTCTTCATAGTATTGTGATTTATAAGAGATTAATCATACTCTCCCCACCGTATGCACGCGCCTTGCAGTTGCTTCTTCAAGGGGAACATGAAGGTGATTTTTGCGGTGGCATCGGTGTTGAATCTCGTACCCAACAGATAGGGGTCGATGTAGCCTGCGCCGACGACATTCTGCGATTCGCCATGGATTTCCTCTTTGGTGAACGAGTTGATGACGTCTGCATGGGCTGAGATGTCAGCTTTGATAAGGAAATAATAGTTGTTCATGTTGAGTTTGAACATCACACCGACACCGGCAACTAATCCAATATTCCATTGTCTTGTGTTTTGGGCGTTCATCTCAACCGTATCAACGGTGGCACCTGTTTCGCTATAGTGCTGGTCGGCAGTGCCGTAGTTCAGGATTTCTTTTTTCTGCCAGATCATTTTTCCTGAAAGGGGGATGCTGACATGTGGCGCGACAAAAACGTAGGGTCTGATACTGCTCTTGGAGAGATAGTAGGTCAGCGGCACTTGTATGTTGACTTCCTGATAATTGATGTCAAGCTGGCGGTAGAAATCCTTGCTTTCGTTGAGGGCTATTGGAAAGTTCAACACTTCGTAATTGATCTGTAAGTTGCGCATGGCGTAAAGTCCTTGAATGCCTAAAGAAAGGTTGGGGTTCATCATACGTTCGACGGATAGGCCACCAACGATACCGAAATTGAAAGGCTCTTGGTATTTCGTTTTTGTCCCGCCAAAGTGGAACCAATAGGTTGAAGTGACACCGCCGATGAGGCCAATGTTGTATCTGGCTTCCATCGAATTCACCTTGCTGCTGGCAGATTGTAACGGCTTTTTGAATTGTGCTTGAGCCGCACTGCTGATGAGAAGAAGGACTAATAGGAATATGCTTGTTGACTTTTTCATTCTGCTAATGGTCTTGGCTTGTTGTTATTCGTGAAATTCACCTGTATGGACAACGCCCTCGTTTTTGAGGATCATCGCATCGCCTTTTGAAGGAAGGAATCCAAGAGAGATAATTTGCGAGATGCTGGTACCCTCCTTATAGTATTTCATGGTCTCGATACACCACTTGAGGTCTTTGATGACGGGTTTTACAACGGTGTCGGTGACTTGGTTGACCGTGTCGTTCACTACCGTGATTTCCTTGTCCATTCTGCCTGAGAAGATGACAGCATTGAGCGGCTGGGCCTTCGATTTGATGTCGCGGATTTCATAATAGTAGACTGTGAAGTAAGGGTCGTTTCCCATGATATAGACCGTGTTGAAGTCCTCCTTCTTATAGTTGTCGTTTTTGAAATAGGAAGGGGCAATAGTGTCGTTGATAAAGAATTCGGGATCGGCAGTGACAACCGCGTAAGTTGAGTCGGGATCGGAACGCTCCACAAAATAGGTGTAATCTGATGGTGTTCCTTTGGGATATTTGAAGTTCAGCTTGGCGATGCCTTTGTGCTGTTCGTAGAATTCGAAATACTGGGGTGTGGGGATAGAGGTGATGGGTGCCATCCAAGGACTGCCCGGCGACAAAATGGCGTCAGTGATCCAAATGTTATCAACGACGAAGGAACCTTCGATCTTGGGCGGTTCATCTCCATAATAAAGATAGTTGCTGAAAGCATTCAATAGTGTTTGAGGCATGAATTCATTGATGTTCGGAATCTGCTGGTAAGCGTAGTATACGGTCTCGTTGTTCTTTGGGTCGTCTTTCATACAGGAGCTGAAAAGCGCGAGCCCGCAAATGAAAACCAGTGTTCTGAATAGGTGTTTCTTCATCGTCTTATGGCTATGGATGAGGTTCTATTTTGATATGAAAAAATAATCTGGCAAATGTAAGGATTTACTCTTTACGTTCGACAAAGCGAACGATTTTTTTTGCTGTTTATTGTAATGGCTTGAATATTATTTTGATATGATGAATTTTTTGGAGGTGATGGTTCCTTGGTGACAGAGAACCATGAGGTATATTCCGTTGGGATAATTGCGTAGATTGTAATGGTGAGGACTGTCAGGCGTGGCTGAAAAGATGAACTGGTCTATTAGCAGGCCTGTCATGTTGTAAACCCTTACATCCATCAATCCTTCCAGATTGTTGGTGATGATACTCATCTCACCATTGTTGGGGTTGGGGATGATGTCAAAAGTCAATGAGTCTGTCGAAGAGCTGTTGTCGTCTATTCCATAAAATGAGCAAAGGAACCAGAAACGGCGCTCGATGCTGCCTTCAGGGTCGCAGGGGCTATGTACCTTGGCCTTGAGCCAAACGGTGTCTTCCACACGGTTGAGTACGACGACTCGGCAACAGGTGTTCTTCTCGCCGAAAGGCTGCAGTATCCAGTCACATTCGGTTTCCAATACCCAGGAGACAGAATCCCATACGTTGCCAGGAATGTTGTCTTTGATATAGAAGTCATAGTGTTGGACCTCGAATTCAGTGCTCGTAATCACATAGTGCGGCTTGGTGATGGTGCTATCCATGGGGAATATCTCAGATGGGTCGGGTGGGGAGGGCATGGTCATGGAAAGATGAACGATGCTGTCGCAACCTAAGGAGCTTTGTATCGTATCGGTATAAAAACCAGGATGGTCGTAAAAATGGCCATGCCACATCAATCCCGAGCAGTTGCCGGTCAAGGTGTCGGTGCCTCCTTCTAATATCTGTGAGAGTGTAAGATGTAACGTGACAATACTGTCGCAACCTGCAACAGAGACAAAGGTCTGGTCATAGATGCCGTCTTCGGTATAGGTCTCGCCGTTCCAAGTGTAGGATTCGGAACACAAAACCTGCACTAAGGTGTCGGGGTTGATAATGCGGTCGGAGACGACAAGGTGCAGGTCGATGATGCTGTCACACCCCTCGGGGGTGGGCTCGCTGATTTGTTGGTCATAAACGCCGGGATGGTCGTACACAAAGTTGAAGCCGTATCCTTCGTAGGTTTCAGGAATACCTCTCCAGCAACGGGCATCGTTGTAGGAAGCATAATAGCCAGGTAATGCAGTGACATAGACCAACAAACTGTCTTTGCAGATGGGATGGAGGGTGTTGTCAATCTCGGTTCCGAGGATGGTGTCGTTGGTGATGACGACATGGAGGCCATGGTCGTTGTAAACAAAGCCTTTGCATACTTCAATCTCTTCGGTGAAGAGCTTCTTTCGGGTGTCGACAAAGTAATGCGAGACATCGTTCGACAAGGGACCTTCCCCTTTGGCGGTGGCTGTGAGTATGACTTCATAAACCCGTTTCTCCGCGTAGGTGTGGTCGACAGGATTCTGGGTGCTCGTCATGCCGTCGCCAAAATCCCACAAGATGGAGGCGTTTTCTATATTGACTTCTGCCTCAAAAGTGATGGTGGCATCGGGGCAATACTCGTATGTGCCTTCTTTCGGGACGAAGGTCTCGTTCATGCTGACCCTTGTGCTGAGGTCGATGGCTTTTGAGCCCACGAGATAGGCATATCCTTTGGCGATTCCGAATCCATAGACATGGGCGTTAAAGCCTCCGAAGCATTCCAGATGATGGACGCCATGAATGATGTTCTGTCGGGTGAAGCTGTAATTGCTGGTACCGTTGACGTCTTCAAATTGGTTGGCAGGGATGAAGTTGCCGTCTAACTTCACGGTGCCTACATCGCTTTTGTTGACGATGATGTTGACGTGGTGGGTGTCAATGTTGATGTTCTGGTTATTGAAAGTGGAGAAGGTGATTTCGTCGATGCGCTGTTCGATAGGGGCAATCCACACCACCGATGGGTCGCCGATGGAGTTGCCGCCACGGGTGGTGTTGTAAAGATACACTGCTGCGGGACCAGTGCATTCGATGAAACAAGACTTTTCGGAATTGCTCAAAGGAAAGATGTGTGACTCGTTGTTACTAAGTGTGGCAATGAGCTCACCATTCTTACGGATTTCATTATTGTCGAAAGCGGAAGTGACTTTCACGTAGTCTTGTTCGCGCTCAAGCGAGCTGGTCACCACAAACTTTTTACCCCACGATTGGAGCGGCATGGCTTGTTCGAAGATATGGTCGAAGCTGCTGCCATTGGTAGGCACAGAGGTCAGGGTGTTGCCGTTGAAGACCGCTATAGGTTTGTTGTTGCGTGCAGTCACACGGGAGCCGCTAAGGTCACGTTCGTCATAGTCTTTGTTGGACCGCACTTGATAGACCTGTCCTTTGTTTAAATCAACAGAAAATGCACTGTTGGCATGATGACCGCCGTATGCGTCCGCAGTGAGTGTGATGTCGACAACGGTGCCATCCTCGGTAGCCATGACGAGAAATGCACTGGTCTGATTGTTGGTTTGGAAGCTGCTTCCAGAAGCGTGTGACTGGTCGTAGGTCTGGATGATGTAATCATCGGCCAGGCTTTGGATAGGTAGCACGTATGAGGCATCGAAAGAGAGGTGGGCAATGTTGGTACAGAAGACCGATACGGTGTCATCAGTGATGACTTGCAGACCTTTGTTCAACACTTGTTCCGAGGATCCGTCGACATAGGCTTGGTCTTCAGGAATTTCAACAGTTGTTATATTGTTGGCTAATACGTTGAAAGAGGTTGACCAGCCTGTCTGTGGATTGGTGATGGTGCCGCTGCAATTACGTTCTGCACTGATGAGCAATTGGGTAAGGATCCAGTTACCATCATTAGGTGCTTGTGGATGGTACTTGTGACCGTTGCTCATGAAAGACACCCAAAACTCGGTGCCTTGAGTGGACGCATCCTGTGCGAAAGATGGCAAAATGGCGGAGAACAAAACCGCTAAAATCAAAATGGTAGACTTAATCTGTTTCATGGCATCAATATTTTTAATACTTGATTATGCCGCTAAAATACAAAAAATTCCGTTTAAATAACAAATATTCTAAAAAAGTACCACTTTTTTTGTCAAAACCGCATTTTTGTTTGAGACCACGAACATATAAAGCCCTTCATGCGGTGTCTTGCATTGGTAAGGCATAGAATAGGAGTCTGCTTCGTTGATGATTTGGAGCTCATCGATCAGATTGCCTCGCATGTCATACACTTTGAGGTTGATTCTGCCCGTGAGGTTCTCAAAGTTCAGGTTCATTTGACCATTGTTGGGGTTAGGTGTGACAGAGAAAACTCCTACATCTGTCGAAAGACCATTCTCTTCCATGCCATAGAAAGAACAGACGAACCAATAGCGGCGTTCGATGCCTTGCGGATAGCATTTATTGTATACTTTGGCGCTGAGCCATACGGTGTCATCTACATGATTTAAGACATAGATACGGCAATTCTTTCCGGCAGGATAGGTGGTTGTGTCAGGCTCGAGAATCCATTGAACCTCAGGGTTTTCGAAAGCCCAAGTAATGGAGTCCCAATGGCAGTGGGTATTCTGCTCCCAGAAATAGAAATCGTATGTGTTGATTTGGAACTCGGTGGCAGTCACGACCCAGTGAGGTGCGATGTTGTCAGGGTCTTTTGGGTAGATATCGGTAGGGTTGGGGGTGTACTCCAAATCGAGGTTAAGGTAAACGGTGCTGTCGCAGCCCAATGGGGTAGACAGGGTGTTTTGATAGAGTCCTGAAACGGTATAGTCCGTATCAAACCAATGGTAGGAGTCGCATTCTGAGACCTCAATCGTCGGGCCTTCCACATTGCCGGAGAGGGTCAGATGGCATTCCACGATGCTGTCGCAGCCGTCGTAGGTGGTGAACTGCTGTTGGTAGGTGCCGCTTTGGGCATATTCCACCCCGTTCCATTGGAAAGCGCTACAGGTGATGGTGTCGAAGCTGGTGTATTGTGGCATACCCATGGTGAGGTGCAACGTAACGATGCTGTCGCAGCCACCTGGGGTTGTGTAGATCCGTTCGTAATCTCCTGGTGCAGAGTAGGATTGCCCATCCCAGACAAAGCTGTTGCTGCATTCGTGGTGATCGAATTCGTGGGTGATTTGGTCGTCCACGACAAGGTGAAGGTTGATGATGCTGTCGCAGCCGCTGACAGACGTGAGATAGAGTTGTCTGTCGTAGGTGCCAGGTTGGTCGTAAACGAAGCTGAAACCATAGCCGTCATACACACCAGGTTGGCCTTGCCAGCAGCGGCTGTCGTTGAGAGGGATGTGATAACTGGGTCGGGTGGTAATGTGTAGCACCAACGAATCCTGGCATTCCGGATGTATTGGGTTGTCTTGTAAGCGGGTCAGAATGGTGTCGTTGTTGATGTGAACGTTGTTGAAGCCAAAGCCGGAGTATAGCTCGCCGATGCAGGCCTCATCGTTTTCATAAACATATTGTTGGGTGACGTCAATGAAGAATTTTGTGGTGTCGCTTTCCGAACCGGTACATCCGCCTGCCTCGGTGGTGACTAGTAAGGTGGCTGGATAGATACTCCTATTGTGGTAAATGTGGGTTACTGGGTTCTGGCTGCTTGTGGTGCCGTCACCAAAGTCCCAGGTCAGAGTGTAGTTTGGCAGATTGACTTCGGCTGAGAAAACGATTGGCTCCTCGACGCAGTATGAGTAGGTTTCGTTGGGCTGTATAACTACGTCATTGAGGACCAATGAAGTGCTGAGATTTGTGGCCTTGGAACCGACAAGATAGGCATAACCTTTGGCATAGCCGAAGCCATAAACATGCGCGTTAAAGCCATGTGCACATGACAAGCGGTGTATGTCGTGTGAGATTTCTATCTGTGCAAAACTGTAATCGCTGTTGCCATTGACACGGCGGAATAACAAGGGTGAGATGACATCGTTGTCAAGGTGAACTGTGGCGATATCTTCCGTGTTTACAATAATGTTCACATAATGGTGGTCGATGTCAGCATAGTTGTAGTCATGGAAAGTTGTGAACGTGACTTCATCAATGCGTTGCTCAATGGGGGCTATCCAGACCATGGAAGGATCGCCGGATTGATCATAACTGTCGTAGGAAGTGTTGTAAAGAAATACGGCAGCAGGATAAGTCGATTCCAAGAAACAAGAGGATTCACTACCCGAAAGGGTGAAGATATGGGATTCGCCAGCATTCAGCGTCGCCAACAGTTCTCCGTTTTTCAAGATGGTATTGCCATCGGAGGATGATGTGATTTTTACGAAATCGTCGTTGCGGCCATACGAACTGGTGACAGCAAATCGTTTTCCCCACGCTTGCAGCGGCATGGCTTGCTCAAATACGATGTCGCGACTGGTGCGGCTGTCAGGGATGGCAGTGAGGGTGTTGCCGTTGAAAACTGCTATTTTCTTGCAGTCGTGAGCAATAACTTTGGTTCCGCTCAAGTCTCTATGGTTGCCGTTAGAGGAGGAACGGAACTGGAAGACCTCTCCTGCGTTCATGGTGATGCTGAATTCTTCGTATGCGGGATGATTGCCAGTGAACGAAGTGACGGTTGGCGTGATGTCAACCGTGGTGTTGTCTTCGGTGGCGACAATCAGGAAAGCACTAGTGAGAAAGGGGGCATAATCATAGGCCATGCCTACATAGGTGGATTGGTCGTAGCTTTGAAGGATGTAATTGTCAGCCAGGGCTTGCCGGGGCAACACATAAGAGGCATCAAACGATACGTTGGCGATATTGGTGCAGTAAACCGATACGGTGTCGGTGGTGATGATGCGCAGCCCTTTAGTCACTATGATTTCGTTGTCGCTTGTTTCCACATAGGACTCTGACTCAAGGTTGTCGATGGTAGTGATACTGTTGGCTCTAACAGTGAAAGATTGCGACCAACCTGTGTTGGGGTTC